>Ga0326727_10002823_pt1 | contig 57618 bp, 49 predicted proteins | sample MB2enrmetagenome_FD_207643 | JGI IMG/M metagenome (GOLD analysis project Ga0326727, IMG submission 207643) | Lab enriched peat soil microbial communities from McLean, Ithaca, NY, United States - MB29MY | ecosystem: Environmental > Terrestrial > Soil > Wetlands > Peat | place: USA: New York... | reverse complement strand
AAAGCTCTCGCTTTAGGTAAGTTAGGATTGATAGAATAAGCCATGGTAGGCTCTCCTTTCTGATTAGGTTGACACTAACAGTTTAGGACGCCTACCTTTTATGTTGCAAAGGTAGTGAGTTAATACGGCAAAATAGCATAATACAACGGATTATGTTAAATTATGGTTGCCTGTTGAATATTTAAAAAAATATATATCTATGAAAAAAAAGAAAAAAAAGAAAAATACTGGCAAGCAAAAGAAACTAAGGTTTATTAGATTGTGTATGGTAGTCGTGGTGGCAGTAGCGACGAGCAGTTTATTTTTACACCCAGGACACACGCATGATACACCTAAGCCACATACTTTTGTTACGACTATTAAAACATCAAAGCCAACTGAAAAACCATCTGTCACAAAAACTCCTTCGTCAGCTTCGTCGACACAATCTACCGCGCCAACTCAGTCCACTCCTCTAGCCATCCCGGGAAGCGGTATTTACGTAGCAGTCTCTGGTAATACCCTAATTAGTATTGCGCAAATGTTTGGCATGAGCCTGAGTACTATTGAAGCTCTCAATCCACAAATCTCTGACCCCGGACTAATATATACCGGGCAGTCTATTAGACTAAGTCAAGCAGCTCCCGCAGAAACAGCCCCAGTGCCAGCGGTCTCACAGCCTTCCGCAACGGTGCCTGTTTACTATAGAATCCAAACCACACAACCGGTCGTTTTTTTGACGATTGACGACGGTATTTACAAAGAACCGCAAGCAGCGGCATTGATGCAGGCCAACAATATCAAAGCTTCCTTCTTCTTAGTGTATCGATTTATTAATGATAATCCGTCTTACTTCGCAGATTTAAGCACTGCAACTGGGTCGTTAATCGAAGACCATACTTATGACCACACCATCCTAACGAATCTCACATATAACCAACAGGTAAACGAAATTTGCAGTGATGCCGATATCTTAGCCCAACTTTATGGCAGGAGACCAGTATTATTTAGGCCACCAGGAGGTGACTTTAACACAGACACTTTGCAAGCAGCGGCGGCTTGTGGCATGAAAGCCGTCATCATATGGCACGCCACAGTTAATAACGGCGCCCTTCAGTATCAGGTAGGCGACCACTTGCAACCAGGCGATATTGTATTAATGCATTTTCGGACGACTTTTATAGAGGATATGCAAGCCTTTATTACAGCCATGGACGCCCAGGGTCTTCATACCGAACTCTTGGAAAATTGGATTAATTGAAATTAAACTTTTGATGTCCGACTATAATATTATTTACATGCAATTGTTACAGTCACTTTTTACTATACAAATTGGCTGGGGCGGTAGGATTCGAACCTACGTTCTCCTGTTCCAGAGACAGGCGCCTTACCACTTGGCCACGCCCCAATATTACAATCAACCAGTATACTAATCATTTTGACTTTTAAAAAGCTTAAGATCCTTAAGTTCATTAGGCAAAAAACCTTTTTGATGTTGAAAGCCTGCTTTCCAAAGATAATTTTCCTGATAACCGAGTTCTTTCATTAGTTTAGTTGGAGCATTTCTCAGATGCAAAGGCACTAATATATCGGGGTAATTGTCGGCAGCATTTAAAGCATTTACCATTGCATTTGCTACATCTCTAGATTTGTTTGTTTTTGTTAATACTATTGCACATTCAAATAAAGCAAACTGTGCTTCTGGCAAACCAATTCGTTCGACAGCTAGGAATGTTGATATTGCTAAGTTTAATGTTGCAGGCGCAGCTAGTCCCACATCTTCGCTGGCAAAAACCACCATTCGTCTAGCAATAAACTTTGGGTCTTCACCGGCTCTCAACATCCTTGCCATGTAATATAAAGTTGCATCTACATCACCACCACGCATGGACTTAATAAAAGCACTAATTAAATTGTAATGATATTCTCCCTTTTTATCATATCCAGGAATCTGTTTCTGAGCAGCCACAACTATAATATCGGATGTAATAACTTTTCTTGTTAATTGCCTGGCAAGTTCTAATGTGCTAATCGCAACTCTAGCATCGCCACCAGATAATTCAGCAATTAAATCTATACTTTTTACAGGTAATCTTTTAGTTGATAACTTCTCATGTTTAGCTGTTTTTCTCAGAATTGTAACAATATCAGATTTAGGCAGTGGTTCTAATACTAATACCCGGCTACGGCTTAGCAAAGGGTTAATAATTTCAAAACTTGGATTTTCGGTAGTTGCACCAATCAATATAATTGTCCCATTTTCAACGTAAGGTAGAAATGCATCCTGTTGAGCTTTATTAAAACGATGTATTTCATCAACGAATAAAATTGTTCTAACCCCAAGTCTTAAATTTAATTGAGCTTTTTCAACTACTTTTATAACATCGCGCTTACTAGCAGCAACCGCACTGATTTCGATAAAATCGGATTTTGTCTCGTTAGCAATAATACGAGCTATCGTAGTTTTACCACTACCAGGAGGTCCCCACAGAATAATATTTGCTGGCATCTGGTGAGCAATAATTTCTTTGATAATTTTGCCATTATCAGTAAGATGCCTTTGTCCAACTAAATCGCTTAAACGTTGAGGGCGCATTCGATCAGCCAACGGTCTTTCATCCATAGCTACTAGTATAGATTGATTTTAGATTTTATGGTTAAAGTATATGAATCGATGGGATAATAATTAAGCAATTTAAGTCAATAAGAGTTTTTATAGATGGATAATTTTAATTTTCTAAATTTTAGTCCAATAGAAGTTGCCCCTAGACTTTTAGGATGTATATTGCTGAGGATTGATGGTCAAAGACGTTTAAGTGGCATGATCGTTGAGACTGAAGCTTATGACCAAACAGACGTCGCTAGCCATAGCTATAGGGGTGAAACCCCTCGAACTAAAGTTATGTTTGGAACAGCTGGGAGCGCATACGTTTATTTTACTTATGGGATGCATTACTGCTTAAATGTTGTAACTAGTCCGGTTGGATATGGGGCAGCGGTTCTGATTAGAGCGGTTGAACCAATAGAAGGTAAAAAATATATGTTTGAAAATAGGAATATAAAAATGGGTTATCAATTGACCAATGGCCCAGCAAAACTCTGCCAAGCATTTAAAATAGACAATAAATTTAATGGTCACAATTTATCCAAAGCTCCTCTTCAATTAATAATTAAGCCACCTGTTCATAAAAATAACATTATTCATTCCAGCCGAATTGGAATAAGTCAAGGCGAAGACCTGCAATGGAGATTTTATCTGAGAGATAACCTGTACGTTTCTAGACCATAGTTTAATTTCTTCAATCGCAACATTACCTTGATGCAATCTGATAGAATATATACATGTTGATTGTAGTTGCAGTAATAGGTGGGCTTATTGTTATTTTATTGCTTTTAATATTATCTCGTCAGATTAGTTCTAAACCGGGAAGTGAAAGCACCCTACTGCTTAAACAAGACATTACCAAACTAAATGATGAGATTGTAAAGTTTAAAGAGGGATTACAGTCTCAAATCACTGACCGAATGGATAAAAACCAAGAATTAATGCGCGAATCAATGCTTAAACAATTTAGCGCCAGCTCAAAATTAATTACGGAAGTAACCCAGAAGTTAACTCGTTTGGATGAAACAAATCGCCAAGTTGTTAATGTGACTGACGAACTAAAAACCCTGCAAAATGTATTACAAAATCCCAAACAACGAGGAGTGCTTGGAGAATATTACTTAAAACAGGTTTTAGAGAATGTATTGTCGCCAGAACAGTTTAAGCTGCAATATCATTTTAAAGACGGGGAAGCAGTTGATGCGGTTATTTTGCTTGATAAAGGCAAACTTTTGCCAATTGATTCAAAATTTAGTTTAGAAAATTATAATCGTTTAATTAATGAACGTGATAAAGATCGCCGTGAGACCATAATCCGAACTTTTAAAACTGATCTTAAGGCCAGGATTGACGAAACCGCTAAGTACATTCGTCCCAGCGAAAAAACTATGGACTTTGCATTTATGTTTATACCCAGTGAAGCTATTTATAATGACTTACTAATTAATAAGTTAGGCACTACCGATACTAATTCACGGGACTTAATTGAATATGCCTTTCGCGACAAAAAAGTAATTATTGTCAGTCCTACGACATTTATGGCGTATCTTCAGACTGTATTACAAGGGTTGAGAGGTTTACAAATTCAAGAACAAGCACAAGATATTCAACGTCGGGTTTTAGAATTGGGACGGCACATTGCTAATTATGAACAATTCATGCAGAAATTAGGTAGTAGTTTGGGAACCACCGTAAATCATTACAATCGCGCACACCAAGAACTCAATAAAGTCGATAAAGATATTGTTAAAATTGCCGATACTGAACCAAGTATTAAACCACTTTTACTGGAAAGTCCAAACGTAGAAGAGGATGACTAATTATTTACGTCGATAAAGATCAATTATAAGGGCAGCAGTCCATGAGAATTCTGGCGCTCCAGCGGATTCGCCAGTTACAGGATCAAAATACTCATAAAATCCAGATTGGTTTACAAGTTCTAAGGTAATCTCTCGTAATGCAGCAGCGTGCTCTTTAAAACCATAACGCTTCAAACCATCTATAATCATCCAATTCATATTAACCCACGTCGGTCCTTGCCAATACGTTTTATTTTTGAACCAGGGTGAATCGAGCGGTACGCTAGGCACTGGGAAGGCTGGACCAAAACGATGTGCATTTTCTAATGCCCGGACTAGTATTTCGGCTCGTTTTTGATCGATACAGCCGGCATATAATGGCATAAGCGCCGCAATGCTAGATTCTTTTAAAAAATGGTGAGTAACAAAATCTCTAGAAAAGTACTCAGCACTGAATGGATCCCACAACTGTTCAAATGACTCTTCTGCCTTGTTCATTCGTTCCAGTAATTCTGCCGGAAGATCAACCTGGATAGTTTTGGCAATGTGACGGAGATGGGTATTGGCGCGGATAAAAATACTGTTGAAAGTCAAATCCTCAATTGCTATCAAGGCGTGATCAATAATTTTGTCAAAATTGTATCCCTTCCGTCGAAAACGGCGTTGCATATCATAGGCTGCCAATGCTTCAATCGTTGATTCACGTTGCTCAATTGGTACAAAATGAGTATCGCTTCTGAACCAACCTATAACCGTATCAAAATGAGTTGCTCGAATTGCTCGAATCCACCATGGCAACAAATGTTCGTGAAGCTGTGACATCCAAGGTGGTGTATTATCAAGTCCGGTTTCCCATGGGTGAATTTGTAATACCAACCCCTCGTGGTGTGGATCGCGTTCGTTATATAGCCATTGATGATAAGCTAAAAGTGGTTCAAAAACCATTTTGTACCAGCTCCTGCGTTCCGGCCATGGTAATTTTTCACCAATTCGGACAACCGCTTCAGCCACCAAAGGGGGTTGTGTAATGCCACTAGTACTAACATCCTCTGGTGCCATAGGGTTAATCCAACTTCGCCAAATAGTCGCATTTCGGAGGTGTCTGTCATATGGGTCTCGACCGTTAGGGTTAAGAATCATATGTGGCAACATGCCGTTGCTCCACTGACCGCGGAGTAAGCTTAAAATCTCGATTTTAGCGCGTTCAATATCGTAATGACGAATCCCAATCGAAATAAAACAGCTATCCCACAACCACTGATAAGGATATAAACCAGTCGCCGGGATAGTATAAGTACCATGATCATTATGTTCAAGAATAGTTTTAGCCTGAGTTAAAATATCAACTTTAGGCTCAGGTTGAATGTCATCGTCATTACTAGTCTCATTAGTTATTAGATCATTTTTAGATGGCTGTTTTTCTGTATTTAGTTGAGACTTGGCCATATTAATTAGTATAGCGCAAAAAAATTATGGTTATTATTTATGAAATACAACTTGAAAATAATAACCAACAAGTTAATACTCAGATATATAGTAACCGTAAGGAGAATTATAAAATGTGGCAACTCTATGTGTTTAGTTTTGCAGCTGGACTATTTGGAGCTAACGGTGTTCCTCACTTTGTGAAAGGCATTACTGGACAAAAGTTCCAAACACCTTTTGGCAGATCGTCATCAGCAATAGTTAATGTAATTTGGGGCTGGGCAAATTTTGTTATAGCGGCTTTATTGTTGTACTTTGGGCACGTACACCCTCACTTACTAAGATCATTTGCTTTAGTTAGTTTAGGCGCCCTGCTGATTGCTTTAGTATTAGCTAACAATTGGTCAAAACACCCTAATATAAATAAGTAAAAACTAGGAAATTATAACTTTATACTACCTATGGTTAGTGTTCCATAGTTTGATCTGTATTATAATCATTCCATAATGGACTATACACAACAAAAAGTCATTGAGACAAGAAAACTGTTATTGTCGTCAGAACGCCTGAAAACCTTGGCTGATAAAAGTGATGTGTCAAAGGCCAAGGAGCTAAGGGAGCTTTATCAATATATTGGTACGTTGCCAACCGAACAACGAGCTGCTTTCGGGAAAGAAGTAAATCAATTACGAGATGAAATAGTTGAAAAACTTGATTCTATACGAGAATTAGATCAATCTTTAACACCGATCGATTTAAGCGCACCATTTGATATTAATTTACCAATCGAACAACAACCAAAACTGCTCACTGCGGACCATGGCAGCATCCATCCGCTGATGCGTGAGTTGGCAACAATCCTTGACATATTCTATAGAATGGGTTTTACGGCCATCGAATCACGTCAAATTGATGATGATTTCCATATGTTTGGTTCATTAAACTTTCCAGTTGGTCATCCAGCCAGGGATGACTACGATACTTTTATAACCAAAGAAGGATTAATTGCGCCAGCGCACACTAGTACAATGCAGAACCGGGTACTCAAACAATATAAAACTGATTTAGAAGCCGACTTACCTATAGCTGTTGTTATTCCAGGAAGAGTTTTCCGAAACGAGGATATGGATGCTCGTCATGAACATACTTTTTATCAACTGGAAGGAATCTATGTTGATAAAACTATCCATGCCGGAAATTTAATAGCTACCCTAAAAACATTTTTTCAGGCGTACTATACGAAAGATTTAGATATAAAAATTCAACCATTTTATTTTCCATTTACCGAACCTAGTTTTGAATTAGTAATGTCATGCCCATTCTGCTCGAAAAAAGGTTGTTCAGTTTGCTCGCAAGTTGGTTGGATAGAAATGGTGGGCTGTGGCATGATACACCCCAATGTTTTATCGGCAGCCAACATTGATCCAACTAAGTATAGTGGTTTTGCGTGGGGTGGCGGTATCGACAGATTGGTTATGATGAAATATAACATTGAGGATATCCGTTATTTCGAAGCCGGTAAATTAGATTTCTTGAGGCAATTTTTATGAAAGTAAGTCTAAATTGGTTAAAAGAATTTACTAAAATTGATGCATCTATAGACAGTTTGGTTGATAAAATCAGCAGCCAACTCGGTGCTGTCGAGCAGGTTACAGATCTCGGTAAACAATATGAAGGAATCATTATTGCTAAAGTGATCGAAAGCCAACCCCACCCCAATGCCGAAAAACTGCATATCTGCAAAATTGACGACGGAAATAAAGTTAAAGATATTGATCGAGACCAAAACGGTTTTATTCAAGTCGTTTGTGGGGCGTCTAATGTCAAGGTAAATCAAATAGTGGTTTTTATACCACCCGGCGTCGTAGTACCGGATACGTTCATTCGAGATCCCCTGGTTATTTCGGTACGCGAAATAAGGGGCGTAAAGAGCAATGGAATGCTGGCAAGTTACCGAGAGCTAGCGCTTAGTAATGATCATGAAGGCATTGTTGAATTAGATCCTACTGAAGCCAATCCTGGTGATGACTTTGCAAGTACTTACAAATTAAAAGATTATATCATCAATATTGAAAATAAAATGTTTACACATCGGCCGGATTGTTTTGGGCACATTGGGATCGCCCGGGAAGTCGCCGGAATTTATCATCAAAGCTTTGTCTCGCCGGAATGGTATCTTCATCCATCACAACCTTCAGTTGAACAGGGCGAAGACCTGCCATTACACATTGAGAACAAATTGTCAGAACTAGTTCCCCGGTTTATGGCAGTTACCTTAACTATTAGCGAAAATGGACCAAGCCCAATTTGGCTTCAATCCAGTCTTAGCCGGATAGGCGTGCGACCAGTTAATGCCGTAGTAGACATCACAAATTATATGATGTGCACTACCGGACAACCGCTGCATGCCTATGATTACGACAAACTTAGAAGTCAAGATGGGAACAAAGAAGACACTGCCAGTTTAATCGTACGTTCGCCAAAAGACGATGAACAAATCACTGCCCTTAACGGTAAGACATACACTCCAAGCCGAGAGGCAATTGGCATTGCCTCGGCAACAAAACTTGTTGGAATTGGAGGGGTGATAGGTGGTGCAGAAACAGAAGTTGACGCTACTACAAAACACATTGTTTTAGAATGTGCTAATTTTGATATGAATTCAATCCGCCGGACTGCGATGGATAATGGTATATTTACAGACGCAGTGGCTTGTTATACTAAAGGCCAATCACCCTTACAAAATAATCGCGTCATTAACGAAACTATTAATATGCTAGGACGCTTAGTGGAAGCAAAATTAGGTTCAGAAATTATTGATCTAGTATCTCCAAGTGTACCAATCGAAGCTGATACCGTCCATCCGTCGCAGTCAATTTCCTTAGATGTGATTAACCAGAAACTTGGTCTTAAACTGGGCCAGGATGATGTTATAAATCTTTTACAAAACGTTGAATTTAAAATTAATAATTTAGGGAATAATTCTATTCAAGTAACCGCACCATTCTGGCGAACCGATATTGAAATTGCTGAAGATATCATAGAGGAAGTCGGTCGACTTTGGGGATATGACACCTTGCCATTAATATTGCCAAAACGAGACCTTAGGCCTGTAGTCATAAATCCATTGTTGCGCCTTAAATCAATTACTCGACAATTATTGTCAGCCGCCGGCGCAAATGAACTTTTGACTTATAGTTTTGTACACGGGAATCTAATGAAAAAAGTTGGACAAGATGTTGAAAGGGCATATCAATTACAAAACGCCATCAGTCCTGAATTACAATATTATCGGTTAAGTTTACTACCCAGCTTGCTTGAAAAAGTTTATCCAAATATCCGAGCAGGGAATAAAGAGTTTGCGATATTTGAAATTAACCCCGTCCATACAAATAAATTGATCGATTCCGCTAATAACTTACCGATTGAAAGTCAGCATTTAGGTCTGATTATTGCTGCCGATAACAAATTTGCAATCTTGAATTACCATGGAACAGCTTATTTCCAAGCCAAAAAGTATCTCAAGTACTTATTAGAAGCATTTGGCATTAAGGTTAGTTTTGAAAAATTAGTATCAGGTAATCAAGATCTTATATCTGTTGCAGACACTCAAGCGCCGTTCGAAACATCCAGATCAGCCATAATTAAGTCCGACAACGGTAAAGTAATCGGTATAATCGGTGAATTTAAAAGTAACGTTCGAAACAGCTTAAAATTACCAGATTTTATAGCTGGTTTTGAAATTGATATTTCGCAGCTGAGCGAAATACAGGCCCGCCAAATAGCTTATCGATCGTTATCGAGATTCCCATCAATTCAACACGATATCTGCCTTAGAGTGGCCAACACTGTCGCCTATGCTGAAGTTTATACAACCATTATTACGGCATTGGCCAACAACCAGGATGCTTCACTCTGGTATGAGGTTGATCCAGTTGATATTTATCAATCCCAAGACAATACGGAAGTTAAGCAAATTACATTTCATATAATACTTGGCAGTTATCAGCGGACCTTGACCGAAAATGTGGCAGAAATTATTTTAGATGATATTACTAAAGCCACCGATGAATCCTGTGGCGCCGTGCGGGTCTAAAATAATTTAATAAGTTTGTTAGTTCTCAAAACTTTAGCTATGAGTTATAGTATGAACACTAGAGAGATAGAAAATTATGTCTAAAACACCTGTATCGCATCGGATATTTACTTTTACAATGGCTTTGTTATTTTTTGTAACCGCCTTGTCTTTTAGCTTTCTAGTAATCTGGGAACTTCATTCTAGCAACTCAAGTGGTTCGTCCAATACTAATAACACCACTTCGTCTAATAGCAAATCAAAACTACCAGTTTTAGTTGGGACAAAACTACAAAACTTTACTCCGGTAGCAACCGTTAATAGTTTACAGATACAAGATGAAACAGTCGGTCATGGCGCAACTGTAACTTCTGATAAACAAACAGCAACCTTTGAATATACTGGCGCCCTAGCCACCACGGGTATTATTTTCCAAAGTTCATTGCAAACTGGTCAGTCTGCCAACGGTCCGTTGAATGAACTAATTCAAGGATTCCAAAAAGGAATGATAGGCATGAAGGTTGGTGGCACGCGTCGCTTACTTATTCCTGCTAATGAAGCCTATGGCAGTAATCCACCGTCCGGCATACCAGCCAATGCGCCGTTAGTCTTTGACGTCACTCTCTTGAAAGTCCAATAGCGGCAAATTGTCATAAAAAACACAATATATAGTGTATTGCATAGCTATCAAACACTATATATAATCTTAAGCATCATTTAAAAATTAAACAGGCGACAATCATAATGGTCAAAAAAATAACAATTTATACAACTAACACTTGCGCTTCTTGTGTAACCGTCAAGCGTTGGTTGGGATCAAAAGGTCATAATTTTGAAGAAATCGATCTAGACCGCAACCCAGAACGGAGAGTTGAAGCAATGGCGGTCAGTGGCGCCTCAACTGTTCCAATTACGGTTGTGACCAAACATGATGATAGTCAAGAAATAGTCATTGGCTGTAATTTATCAAAACTAGCACCAGCTCTCCATTAGTTTTATTACTTGGCGTTTTATTTAAATAACCTTTTTGATTCAGCAATCTAGGGTAAAATAAGAGTAATTATGAACAACCGAACAACCGTTGTCCTATATGGTGCTGATTGGAGTAGCGATAGCCACCGGCTTAAATTCATATTGGATAAGCACAATATTAACTATGTTTATAAAAATACTGATGAACCGGTAAATAAAACTAAAATGTTAACCCTAACCGATAATGAGTTAGTAGTACCAACCTTAGTAATTGATAAAAAAGTTCTAAAAAATCCTGATAATAGTGAAATCTTTCAAGCCCTAGACATAGCAGACGTAAAAATTTCAACCCACACTACAATAATGATTGGCGCTGGCCCGGCATCACTGGCGGCAGCGATTTACACCACCAGGGAAGATATTGAAACCTTGCTTTTTGAGCGCGGAGTAATTGGTGGTTTAGCAGCAATTACCGATAAAATTGACAACTATCCGGGTTTTGTTGACGGTATACCGGGATTAACTTTAGCCGAAGATTTACAAAAACAAGCCGAACGCTTTGGAGCAGTAATTGAATTGGGTGAAGTGACTAAACTTAATGATGAAGGGAAATACATACACCTCGAAACGACTAGTGGTGACATGTATGCTAAAACAGTCCTTATTGCTACCGGGACTGATTACAAAAAGATTGGTATACCCGGCGAAAAAGAATATTACGCTCGGGGAGTGCATTATTGTGCTACTTGTGACGGAGCTTTTTATCGAGATAAACGACTGGTAGTGGTAGGAGGTGGTAATTCAGCTGTCCAAGAGTCATTATTTTTAACAAAATTTGCTAGCCATATTGATTTACTGGTCCGCGGCGAAAGTTTTCGGGCCTCTGAGATCTTACAAAAGGAGCTTAAAGAAAAGTATCAAGATAAAATAACCGTTCATTTTAACACATCGACCGATGAAATTATCGGCTCTAACGGACAGGTTACCAAAGTAATAGGTACGGATAAAACAACTAATCGTAAAGTTGAATTTCCAACCGATGGAGTATTTGTATTTGCTGGTCTTATCCCCAACACCCAGTTTCTTCAAGATAGTAACATCGAACTTGATCAAGTTGGATTTATTAAAACTAACGAACGCTTGGAAACTGCAATACCGGGTGTGTTTGCAGCCGGAGATGTACGTTCCGGGGCGACTATGCAAATTGCCAGCGCTACTGGTGAGGGTGCTACAGCTGCCCTACATATAAGAGAATATTTATCGGATCTATCGAAAACAGTTGTTGACTGACAAATATTAAGCTAACACAATGAATAGTTTGGTACTCTTAGTGTACAATTTATACCGAAACAGGTTTAGTTTAGTAAAAAGGAGAACAACAGATGTCTGACTTCAATAAGGTACTTGAACCAGGTGATTTTCAGAACAGTCTTGTTAATACCGTAGTTGAAGTGCCCGAAGGATCAATATTAAAAACTGAATGGGATAGGGAAAGCGCCTCCTTTAGACTTGACCGGGTTGAGCCGTCAATTTTTGCTAAACCAGTTAATTATGGCTTTATTCCAGGAACTTTAGACGAAGACGGTGATGAACTGGATACTTTAATAGTTTGTAGTCAACCAATCCCAACCGGTATATGGTTAAGCGCGCGAATCATTGGCGTGCTTAATTATGAAGACGGCGGCACACAAGATCATAAAATAGTAGTTGTACCAACAGCTGACCGCGATAATGGCGAAAAAATTCAGAGTTTAGACGACCTCGGTGACAGCTGGAAATTAAAAATTGAGCACCATTTTAGGCACTATAAAGACCTCAAGGCACTTGGCACTACAAAGGTGATGGGATGGGGGAATATAAATGAAGCTCAACAGATTATCGCGTTATCGGTAGAACGTTTTCATCAAGCAGCCAATAACGACTTCTCAAATACGTAGAATATAACTAAAACTAGATAATTTGAATTATCACTATCCCACTATCCCCTGTTGCATCCAAAAGTATATCCTCCTACAATATAAAAAGCGTAAGAATTAACCGGTAATTAGATGATATAAAAGGGGGATATGTGAAGACAAGGGTGGGAATTAATGGTTTCGGCCGAATTGGTCGTAATGCTTTTAAAATAGCTTTTGAACGTGATGACTTAGAAATTGTTGCAATTAACGATTTGACAGACACAAAGACTTTAGCTCATCTGTTAAAACATGATTCGTCTTACGGAACTTATCAATACGACGTTGGGTTTGATGACCAAAATATAATTGTTAAAGGAAAATCAATTCAGGTATTCGCTGAAAAGGATCCCGCTGCCCTGCCTTGGCGGGATAATAATATTGATGTGGTAATTGAATCCACCGGCTTATTTGTTGATCCAGCTAAGGCCAGGGCCCATATTGATGCAGGTGCTAAAAGGGTTATTATAAGCGCTCCAGCCAAAGGCGACGGCGCAACTACCATAGTCCTGGGAGTTAATGAAGATAAATTAGATACTGCCGGAGAAATCATAAGTAATGCCAGTTGTACAACCAATTGCATTACGCCAGTTGCAGCAGTCATTGAATCGAATTTTGGGATTGAGAAAGCTATGATGACAACCATCCATAGTTATACAGCTAGTCAACGGCTTCAAGACGCACCAGCTAAAGATTTACGAGAAGCCCGAGCCGCAGCTCAAAATATAGTACCCACAACAACTGGCGCCTCAATTGCCGCTGCCCAAGCATTGCCGGCATTAGAAGGTATTTTTGGCGGGTTAAGTATTCGTGTTCCAACCCCCGTCGTATCGTTATCTGACTTTTGTATTGTTACCAAGCGAACAGTAACTGTAGAAGAAGTTAACGAAGCGTTTAAAAAGGCTGCTGCCGAACCTTATTATCAAGGTATATTAGCGGTAACTGAAGAAGAACTAGTTAGCACCGATTTTATAGGCAATAGTCACTCGTGCATTATTGATTTGAAATTGACATCAGTTGTTGATGGCGACCTGGTTAAAGTAGTGGCTTGGTATGATAACGAATGGGGATACAGCAACCGATTGGTTGAAGTAGTTGCTGATACTGGTCGCTTATTGCACAAACAGCCTGCCCTCGATAACAACGATCAAGCGAAAGACAGCCAGTCGCCAGCTAATCAAGAAAATAATTAGCATGAAAATATACATCGGCGCCGATCATAACGGTTTTGCAATGAAAGCAGAACTTATAGATTACTTAAAAGACATGGGTTATGACGTTGTAGATGAAGGGAATAAAACGGTTGATCCAGATGATGATTTTCCGCGTTTTACTGGAAAAGTTGTTGGCAGTGTCTTGACAAGCCAGGATTCTGAACCTCGCGGTATATTGATTTGTGGATCTGGACAGGGTGTATGTATGACGGCCAATCGATTTAAGGGTATTCGGGCAAGTATCGTTTGGGACTTATATGAAGCACGAGCTTCTCGAAACGACGACGACAGTAATGTCTTGTGTCTACCCGCCAGAGTTTTAAGAAATAAACAAGCCAACGCGTTAGTGCGAACCTGGTTGATGACGCCTTTTGCTGATGCACCCCGATTTAAACGTCGGATCTCAGAAATGGATCAACTAACTTAACTTATCTTTATGATAGATATTTGTCCGACTATTACGGTTAATAATAGCGATGACTATCAACACTATATCGAGCGCATAGCATTATTTGCGGTCCGAATTCATATTGATTTAGCCGATGGGACATTGACTGAGAACAAACTGATTAATCCTGATCTAATTTGGTGGCCGGGTGGTGTTCGAGCTGATATTCACATAATGTATAAATATCCAGACAGACACTTACCGCTGATTATGGATTTAAGGCCGCAACTCATAATTGTTCACGCTGAGGCTGACGGCGATTTTAATTGGTTGGCAAATACTTTACATAATAATGGTATGGAAGTAGGAGTGGCCCTATTAGCCGATACTCCCGCCAACGTATTATTTGAGTCAATTAGTTTAATTGATCATGTTTTGATTTTTTCGGGAAATCTTGGTTCTTATGGCGGTCAGGCCAATCTCTCATTATTAGACAAAGTACACCAATTAAAAACAATCAAGCCGCAATTAGAAATTGGTTGGGATGGCGGCATCAACGAAAGCAATACCTTGGCACTAGTTAACGGCGGGATCGATGTTTTAAATGTTGGTAAGTATTTGCAGCAAGCCGAATCCATTGAAGAAGCTTATGCTAGACTAGAGAAAGTTGTGAAGGGAAACAATACGGTAAACAATGACGGTTGAAGAACTTGAACTAAAAGCGGATACCATCAGGCAAGATATTATAAAAATGCTTGAACATGCTGGTAGTGGTCATTCGGCTGGTTCACTTGGGTTAGCCGACATCTTCACTGCTCTATATTTTGATATTTTGAAGCACGATCCAAAAAACCCAGACTGGAACGAACGCGACATCCTAATTCTTAGCAACGGACATACTGTGCCGGTTCGTTATGCCGCTATGGCCCGCGCCGGATATTTCCCAGTTGAAGAACTTATGACCCTACGTCAACTCGGCTCAAGATTACAAGGTCATCCAGAAAGAGTTCGTTTACCGGGACTTGAAACAACCAGCGGTCCACTGGGATGCGGTTTAAGCCAAGCTTGTGGGATTGCGCTGGCCATGCGTATGGACAATATTACACATCGCTGGATATATGTGGTCATGAGTGATGGTGAGTTAGATGAAGGCAATGTTTGGGAGGCCGCTATGCTTGCCAATAAGTATCGACTCGGTAATATTATTGCCATTGTTGACCGTAACAACATCCAGTTAGATGGACCAACCGAAATAGTTATGCCCCTCGAAGATTTAAAAGCAAAATGGGAAAGTTTTGGTTGGTATGTAATTGAGATTGACGGAAATAATATTCCTGAAGTTATTCATGCTTGCGCCCTCGGTCGGTCAATTGTCGATAAACCAGTAATTATAATTGCCCATACTATACCCGGAAAGGGTGTTGATTATATGGAATTTGATTATCGGTGGCATGGAACTCCGCCGGGTTTAGCTGATATTGCTGGTATGCCGCCAAAAGCTGAGCAGGCTAAAATTGCGCTGCGTGAGTTACGAACTTTGCGCGGAAAAATTGAAAGCGAGGCTGACTAAAATAATGGCTGCACTAACAGTTGATATTACCAAAGCAAAACTACAATCCGAGTCAATTCGAAATGGATTGGGTAGAGGCTTGCTGGAAGCTGGAAAACAGAACAAAAATGTTGTAGCAGTTACAGCCGACTTAACTGAGTCAACAAATATTAGCCTTTTTGCAAAAGCATTTCCAGAACGATTTATACAGGTAGGTGTTAGTGAACAAAATTTAGTTACTGTTGGTTCAGGTCTAGCAGCTTTTGGGAAAATACCATTTGTATCAAGCTATGCGGCGTTTAATCCTGGTCGTAACTGGGAACAAATCAGAACCACAATTTGTTTAAATGATCGTCCAGTAAAAATAGTTGGATCACATACCGGGATTAGTGTTGGTCCCGATGGTGCAACTCATCAAATGTTAGAAGACATTGCTCTAATGCGTGCCCTACCAAATATGGTAGTATTAGCACCTTGTGATTCAGTTGAAGCCGAAAAAGCCACGCTAGCCATGGCAACTGACCTCCGTCCAAATTATATCCGTTTAGCAAGAGACGCCACCCCGATCATTACTTTGCCGGATACGCCGTTTGAAATTGGTAAAGCCATTGTCTTTGTTGAGGGTTTTGATGTAACCATAATTGCAACTGGAACCATGGTATACCATGCTTTATTGGCTGCCGAACGCCTGAAGCATCATCACATCTCCGCTGAAGTTATAAATGTCTCGACTGTTAAGCCGTTGGATGCTGAAACCATAATCACTAGCGTTAAAAAAACACGGGCCGTAGTTACGGCTGAGGAAGCCCAAATAAATGGTGGGTTAGGTGGTGTGATTGCCGAATTATTAGCAGAACGTTGCCCAACTATCATGCGTCGGATAGGCATGAAAGACCATTTTGGAGAATCTGGTAAACCCAATGAATTGCTTAAACATTTTGGCCTTGATGCTGACCACATAGTTTTAGCTGCTCAAGAATTAATTGATAGGAAGGGATAAAATATGTCATTAAGTTTGCGAGAAATGCGCCAGAACTGCCAAAGAGCCCGTGACGCCATGGCTAGAGCCCGGTCCAATCAATTCGCCTTTGGTGCATTTAATCTTGATGACGAACCGACGTTGCGCGCAGTTGCTCAAGCAGCAGCTAACATGAAGGCGCCAATTTTGGTCGAACTAAGTCAAGGCGAAGTTGATACGATTGGTCTTGATAACGTCCGAGACATGGTCGATAACTTTAAAAATGATTATGGCCTGGAAATATATATTAATCTTGACCATAGTCCAAGTGTGGAAGCCTCAAGGGCTGGAATCGAAGCCGGTTTTGAATTCATCCATATTGATATCTCACAGGCAAATCACGATGCTTCTCGAGAAGAAATTATTGCTAAAACTAAAGAAATAGTTGACTATGCCAAACTGACCGGCGCCCTGGTTGAGGCTGAAGAACGTTACTTTATGGGTTCTTCTAATTTACACACCGAACCAATTGATTATGAAGAAGTAAAAAAATACAATACCACTCCGGAAGGAGCAGCAGATTTTGTCGCCCAAACGGGTATTGACACTTTTGCTGTACAAATCGGTAATTTACACGGTAAATATCCAGTGCCTAAAATTCTTGATCTTGATTTGCTGTCACGTGTCAGAAGCGTGATTGATTGCAATATCAGTTTACACGGCGGGAGCGGGACGCCAGGGCACTACTTTGTTGATGCCGTTAAAATCGGCGTATCGAAAATAAACATCAATTCGGATATGCGGATAGCTTATCGAAAAACACTTGAACAAGTTTTACGTGATAACCCAGATGAATATTCAGTTGCTAAATTATTGCCTCCGGTTATTACGGCAGTTCAAGAAGTTGTTGAAAGTAAATTGCGTGATTTTAATTCTGCCAATAAAGCAATTATAAGTTGAATGTCACCTGATCATGTGTCAAGATAAACATTAGCATGAATGATTCTGGTGGGATATTTCCGCAAACCGCTCCAGCCGACGGACAACTTGATGTAATAAGTATTGGCGATGTGGCTATTGATGCATTTGTAAAGTTATTTGACGATCAAGCGATAACCTATACTAACGACCAAGGCCAATGGTTAGCCATGCAATTTGCAACTAAATTGCCATTTGAAAAAAGTGTCGTCGTTGAAGGTGCCGGTAACGCTAGCAACGCAGCGGTGGCCTTTGCCCGATTAGGACTAAAAAGCGGCTGTTTAACTAATGTGGGTGGTGACAAGTATGGCTTGGATATTATACATGCGCTGGGAGCCAATAAAGTTGATACTCGTTTTATTCGAATTAATCCCGGCAAAAAGAGCAATTACCACTTCGTGCTTTGGTATAAAGATGAACGTACCATTTTAGTAAAACACGAAGACTATGATTACCACTGGCCGCACTTACGGCATTATGAACTACCGCGCTGGGTGTATTTTACTTCAATTAGCGAACATGGCATTTTGTTTCATGATCAAGTTGCTGAATGGCTTGACCAAAACCCAAACGTAAAACTTGCTTTCCAACCTGGAACTTTCCAAATGGAAGCTGGCGCTGAAAGATTACAAAAGCTTTATAATCGTTGTGAAGTTTTAATCCTAAACCGGGAAGAGGCGGTAACAGTCGGCGGTGGCAACCATGATGACATCAATGACTTGCTCAATCATCTTCATGCCATCGGTCCGCGCATTGTAGTTATTACTGATGGACCGGCTGGGGCTTACGCATCAGACAATACCAATCGTTTCAAGATGCCACTATATCCCGATATTGCTCCACCATATGAACGAACAGGTGCCGGAGATGCTTTTGCTTCAACTTTTGTCGCGGCATTGATCAAAGGCAATACGATTGAAGGTGCGCTACAATGGGCGCCTATTAATTCCATGAGCGTTGTCCAAAAAATTGGAACCCAAGCTGGACTTTTAACCGAACCTGAGCTTGACGAATATTTACGTAAAGCGCCGGAGTGGTATAAACCCGAGCGTTTCTAGATTACAATTTACTCACTTAACGTGCTTATGATAATCTGTAAGCAATGACGCGTATTCTTTCGAAATTATTAGGGGCACACGAGCCAGAGTTTCAACTTAGTTTGCGCCGGCTGGAGCATACTAATAGTTCTCCTTCGGCCGACATATTGTTAACCACAGAGATATTACAACAAGTCCAAGACAAAATCCGCCAGCTAGGCTTAGATCCAATTGACACAACACCAGAAGAACTCTATGAATCTTTACAACAACGCCTGATTAATGATGACCATCAGTTGCGCTTAAAATTAAATCTTAGTAACACAGCCAATCCGTCGGAAATCATGGCTGCATTAAAAAAATTTATTGAGCAGCTACATTTTCCTAAAAGTTGTTTTGCTTTACGCCTAGCGGTTGCTAAAAAATTATTGAAAGCAACGCCTCCCACCAAAGCCATGCAAGCTCTTGGCTATCGATCATGCGATTCCATGCTCAAACATGAAGTTGTAGCTCAAATCTACACCGCTGCCTTTATCTATGAATCAAGTGAATGGCAGGCAAAGTTTTTAAATCAATATAAAAAACTGCAGCCCAGTAATTTTGAAACTAGAAAAATAACACTTTACTATCCTCAATCCAGAGCCTGGAAAAAAATTGCCGCTGAATTTGTGGCAGACAATAAACAAACCAGTAAGGTTTTTCAAGAATTAGGAGCAATTATAGTTATGCCGACAACTGTTGATTTACCGGCGTTTGCAATAACTAACACATTATTTGTGATCGAATGTATAAATGATATTCGTCGTTGCAGCGCATTTCTAAAATTGCAACAAGTCAAAACCAATTTTGGTGATCTGGTTAGTCAATACGCCCACAAAGAACCACTTACCTCATCAATAATATTCGGACGGACCCTGCCGTGGCGGGTTATTCATTATTATTACGACAAACATGGTTTAAACGATCACCCTGAAACATTTGAGCCACACGTTCAAGCTGAAGACCTTCAGTTGGCACGGGCCGAGACGTCGCTTGCCCAAGCCCTGCCGGAACTTGAATTTTGGCAAGACACGGCTGGTTTGGGTTTGGTAAAGAATGATCAGCCAGTATCGCTAAATATGTTGGACGTAGCTGTTAGTGTGGCAAATAAATTGCCATTTGGCCAACGAATATTAGGTTATATGCGCGATCGGATGTGGTGTGAATTATTCTCGAGATATTTAAGCCAAGAGAATTTGGAACTAGCCCTACATCACTTTAGTGGCGAGTTAGCCGAAGAACCAGCTATGGCCTCAATCGAGGAGGGATAAGATGTATCAAATATGTATTTCTGGAGCTGCAAAAGGTGAAAGCGTAGCCGAAGGCAAACAATTGGCAATAGCGGCTGGGACTGCAATTGCTAAAGCTGGACATTGTTTACTGTCTGGTGCAACTACAGGGATCCCAGATTGTACGGCCCAAGCCTATAAAGCAGCAGGCGGGATTATGAGTATTGGCTTAAGTCCAGCAGCCTCAAAAATAGAACATGTTTATAAATATCGGTTACCGACCGAAGCCTACGATGTAATTTTGTTTACTGGACTACATTACGTCGGACGTGACGCCCTATTAATTAATTCAGCTGATGCGGTTATAAGTATAGGCGGAAGACTAGGTACACTTCACGAATTTACAGTTGCCGTGGAAACAGGCACGCCAATCGGTTTTTTACAAGGTGCCGGGGGAGTAAGTAATGAAATAAAAACCCTCATTGAACTTGCTGGACAAGAAAGGGAAGGTGTGGAAATTTTGTTTTCAAATAACGCAACACAATTAATCACTGAGATCACAGACTATCTCGACAAAGAAAGAGCTAAATACAACGAACTCTATAAATAATCAATGAATTGATTATTCCCTATCTGATCCTTGCTACAATTGGATTATGCAGAACTTTCAACTAAAAAGTCACTTTCAACCAACCGGTGATCAACCGATGGCTATAACTCAACTTAGCCAAGGAATTACCGACAGACAAAAGCACCAGGCACTGCTTGGTGTAACAGGATCTGGGAAAACCTTTACAATGGCTAATGTAATTCAAAATGTCCAGCGGCCAACCCTTGTTCTAAGCCACAACAAAACTCTAGCCGCTCAACTTTACAATGAATTCCGAAATTTTTTTCCCGATAATGCGGTCCATTATTTTGTTAGCTACTTTGATTATTATCAGCCAGAAGCTTATATTCCCCGGACCGATACTTACATTGAAAAAGACAGTGATATTAATGAAGAAATTGATCGTCTTAGGCATGGTGCGACTGACGCTTTATTATCAAGACGAGATGTTATTATTGTTGCCAGCGTAAGCTGTATTTATGGAATTGGTTCAGTTGAAGATTACGGTAATTTAGCGATCACTGTAACGCGCGGCGAACGGCGCTTGCGCGACAAATTCTTAAGATTACTAACCGACATTCAATACCAGCGTAATGATGTTGATTTTCACCGGAGTACTTTTCGAGCCCACGGTGATGTAGTTGATGTCTTTCCAGCCAGCGAAGAACTTGCTTATCGAATAGAGTTTTTTGGCGATGTAGTCGAAAGAATAACTAAAATTAACCCACTGACTGGCGAGATATTGGCGCAACTTGATAGCTATACGATTTATCCTGGTTCACACTATGTTACGCCCCGAGAAAAACTTAACACAGCACTAGGAAAGATCGAAATTGAATTAGACCAACGATTAAAGCAATTTAAAAAAGAAAATAAATTATTGGAAGCCCAACGGTTGGCTCAACGGACGCGATTTGATCTTGAAATGCTGCAAGAAACCGGATTTGTAAAAGGTATCGAAAACTATAGTCGCTACCTGACGAATCGTGAAGCTGGCGAGCAACCCGCGACTTTACTTGATTATTTTCCAGACGACTTTATGTTATTTATCGATGAATCACACATGACCATACCCCAACTGCGCGGCATGTTTAATGGAGATCGAGCTCGAAAAGAAGTGCTGGTGGAATATGGTTTTCGTTTGCCAAGCGCTTTGGATAATCGGCCTTTAACGTTTACCGAATTTGAAAGACATATTAATCAGGTAATTTACGTAAGTGCTACGCCGGCCGACTATGAACTAAGCCGTAGCCCCAAACCAGCCCAACAAGTAATTCGTCCAACTGGAGTGCTAGATCCCAAGATAGACGTCCGACCAATTGATGGGCAAATCGATGATCTAATTGCCGAGATTAAATCAACTATCGCTAAACACCAAAGAGTTTTGATAACAACTTTGACAAAACGGATGGCAGAAGACTTAGCTGAATACCTGACTGATGTGCAATTAAAAGTGGCCTATCTTCATAGCGACATTAACACGCTGGACCGGACCGATATTCTTCGTGACTTGCGGCTTGGCAAATATGATGTCTTAGTTGGCATTAACTTATTGCGGGAAGGGATTGATCTTCCAGAGGTTAGTTTGGTGGCAATCTTAGATGCTGATAAGGAAGGATTTCTGCGCAGCCAGCAAGCACTTATCCAAACAGTCGGTCGGGCCGCCCGGCACGCCGATGGTCGTGTAATCATGTATGCCGATAGAGTAACAGAAAGCATGAAACAGACAATTAATGAAACGAATCGTCGTCGTAAGCTCCAACGCCAGTATAATTTAAGGCACGGCATTACTCCAACCGGCATTGTTCGATCGGTTGAGAAAAGATTACGACCCGACCTACCAGAAGATGCGAAAACTGCCAAACTTAACCTAAAAGCAATTCCAAAGGACGAATATCAATCACTGATAAAAGATTTAACCGGACAAATGGATTTAGCTGCTGCGAATTTGGAATTTGAGAAAGCTGCGGAGCTAAGAGATATTATTGAAGAAGTTAAGGCCAAACTAAAATAAGCCCCAGTTGAATTAAGTTTAAACATCACCTAACTGGTTACATGGATAATGCCCGCTCACGGTGGTATACTAACTGGAAATGGCAAAACTCACGCGGGAAGATGTATTAAAGTTGGCTTATTTAGCAAGACTTGAGATTGATGAGTCAGAAATTGATCGTTATCAGACTGAATTAAATGAAATATTAAAATATGTCGAACAATTGCAAGACGTACCCGTCGACACCCTCTCTCCGACTAATCAAGTAACCGGCTTGACAAATGTTACTAGGGACGATTGCTTGATTGACTATGGGTATAGACCGAGTGACTTGTTAATAAATGTACCAGCAGTTGTAGATAATCAAATTAAGGTAAAACGTATTTTATGAGCCAATGGCCTGATTTAAAAACTCTTGCAGACAATGTTCGAAGCAGAAAAACAACTGCCACTGAATTAGTTCAACAGTCATTGAAAATAATAGCCGATAAAGAATCATACCAGGCAATTATTTCCACGTTGGATGATGCTGCCTTAAAACGAGCTGCGGAGATCGATAAAAACATTGCTAGCGGTAAAACTGAAGGTCGACTTTTAGGAATACCCTTTATTGCTAAGGATAATTTTCTAGTGTTCGGCGGCGAGACTACTGCTGCTAGTAATATTTTAAAAGGTTTTATTGCGCCGTATCAGGCAACGGCGATTAATAAATTGGAAGCAGAAGGGGCGATTTGTGTTGCGAAAGCCAATCTTGATGCTTTTGCTCATGGTGCAAGCACTGAGAACAGCGATTTTATGGTGACGAAAAACCCATTTGATAAAAGTCGAGTGCCTGGCGGAAGTTCTGGTGGCTCAGCCGCTGCTGTAGCGTTAGAAATGGCCCCGTTTGCGCTTGGTACCGACACCGGTGGATCAATCCGCCAACCAGCTAGTTTTTGCGGAGTGGTCGGTTATAAACCAACCTATGGTTTAGTGTCAAGAAGCGGTGTAATAGCCATGGCTAGCAGCACAGACGTTATTGGTCCACTAACTAAAACTGTAAATGACGCAGCCTTAATCCTAGATATTATGGCTGGAGTTGATCGATTAGACAGTACGATGATCGAACGAGACTCGGCGAATTACGATGAATTAAAAGCTGAATTAAAAGGCGCCCGAATTGGCATAGTTGAAGAATATATGGGACCAGGTCTGGATTCTGGCGTTAAAAATACTATTAATAAAACAATTACTGCCTGCCAAAGTCAAGGAGCAAACATCAAGCCGGTTAGCTTACCGTCAGTAACTTATGCCTTGGCAGTTTATTATATTATTTGTCCAGCTGAATTAAGTAGTAATTTATCGCGTTATGACGGTCAACGGTTTGGTTATAGTTATCCCAAAGCGACATCGCTGGAAGAAAGTTATATTAAATCCCGCTCCATTGGTTTTGGCCGCGAAGCCAAGCGGCGAATTATGATTGGCACGCATGTTTTAAGTAGTGGCTATTACGACGCTTATTATAAAAAAGCTCAAACTGTCAGAACGAAACTAATTAATGAATTTAATGAGACATTTAAAGAAGTAGATTATTTACTAGGTCCAGTTGCGCCAACCACAGCTTTTAAGATCGGACAAAACGCCGACGATCCATTAAAAATGTATTTATCAGACATTATGACTGTTGCCGCAAATCTTACGGGCATACCTGCCATTAGTGTCCCTGGGGGCATGAGTAATAATTTGCCGGTTGGTGTTCAATTAATGGCTCCTCAAAAGCATGACCGTCAACTCTTAGCCTTAGCCTTAGCCGTTGAAGGAGTGATGAAATGAATTTACCTCGTGAAATTATAGCCGTAGTAATTTTGGTAGTAATCATTGGAATTATCTTTTTAATTTTAGAGCGTCGTCCACGCACCCTTAATGTTGATTACTTTAAAAAGCGTTGGCAAGAATTACAGAAATTATGCGCCAACCGAGCCACCTGGGCTTTAGCAATTATTGATGCCGATAAGTTGTTAGACGAAGCATTAAAGAAGTCACATTTTAAAGGCAAAACTATGGGCGAACGGTTAGTCTCTGCCCAGCACAACCTGACAAATAATGATTCGGTTTGGTTTGGCCATAAGCTACGTAATAAAATCGTTCATGAATCAGACACTAAACTTAGACAAAAAGATGTCAGAGCAGCACTAGTTGGCTTTCGACAAGCCTTAAAAGATTTGAGGGCATTATAGTTATGGTAAATGATGCCGTGAGAGCGAAATATATACCGACCATTGGTATTGAATGTCATGTCCAATTTAAAACAGTGACAAAGTTATTCTCGGGTGTTAATAATGACGCTCGTGAGGCAGCGCCCAATACCCTTGTAAGTCATATTTGTTTTGGCCTACCTGGTTCGTTGCCAGTTTTAAACAAGGAAGCTATCCACTTAGCAACTCGGGCGGCTTTCGTACTCGGGACAATGCCGGAGCACTACAGTACCTTTGACAGAAAACATTATTTTTACCCTGATTCGCCTAAAGGATATCAAATAACCCAATATGCTCAACCGATAATTGGTAAGGGCGTTATTCAGATAGAAGTTAACGGAATTGAGAAAAAAATTGGCGTAACAAGGGCTCATCTTGAAGAAGATGCAGGTAAAAATATTCATCCCATCGGCACAAATTATAGTCTGGTTGATCTTAATCGGGCTGGTACCCCGCTACTGGAAATAGTCTCCGAACCGGATATGCACTCGGCAGCTGAAGCCAGGGCCTATGTTCGAGAACTGTATTTAGGAATGAAGTTTGCTGGCGTATCAGATGCTAACCTTTATTACGGCAATATGCGATTTGACGTTAATGTTAGTGTTAGCAAAACCGACAATTTAGGTACTCGTACAGAAACCAAAAATTTGAATTCGTTTCGGGCAGTGGAAAAAGCAATTGAGTATGAAATCGATCGACAAATCGAATTACTTGAAGAAGGTGAAAAGATTTATCAAGAAACTCTTGGTTGGGATGAAGACAAACAAATTACGACCAGCCAAAGAAGCAAAGAAGAAGCTCATGACTACCGTTATTTTCCCGAACCCGATATCCCACCAATTGTTATTGAAGAAGACTATATAAATAAAATTCGTCAAGAGCTACCGATCATGCCAATTGAATGGCGAGCCCGCCTAAAAAAACTTAACATAGATAAGGCCCACATTGAAACACTTCTAGATGCCGAGGCCGACAATGACGAAGCAGGCTATTTGAAATTGATCGAATCCGTCATTGATGATACTAAGAAAGCCAGTTGCTTTGCCAATTGGCAAGTTAATGTTGAAATTCCACTTCATAAACGCGATGAAAAAATCGCTTATAAAGAATTGATAATTAAACAGCATATTTTTAATGAAGTTTACAGCTTAATGAATGACGGTAAACTAAACTCTAATCGAATCAAAGATTTACTGACACTGTTACTCACTTCTACTGAAACTCCGGAAAATATTGAAACTTTAGCAATCAACAAAGGATTTGTCCAAGTATCTGATGAAGCTGAACTGGTAGCGATAGTTAAAAAAGTATTATTAGCTAATGAACAAGCAAGCACAGACATTAAAAACGGTGAACTACGAGCTATTGGATTTATTGTTGGGCAAGTCATGCAAGCCACAAAGGGTCGGGCCAACCCCGAATTAACCCAGAAAATAATCCGCCAAGAATTGAATATCCAATAAGTTTAAAGGATTTGGAACAAAGAGATCAAGAAATAATTATTGTATAATAGATTAAGGATAAATTATGAATACAACTCTCGACGTTCTAATTATCATTGTCTCGGCGACTTTGAGCGTATTTTTAATTGTTGCCATATTGCTTACAGTTAAACTTATCCAAATTACGCAATCATTAAAGAGAATTGCTCTAAAAGCCGAAAAAATTGCTGATTCGGCAGATGCCATTGGCACTTTTTTTAGACAAACAGCAACTCCGATCGCCTTGGGCAGGTTTATTACTAACATCGTGGACGCTGTTAGAAAGCACAATAAAAAGGAGTAAATATGAGCAAGAACAATACTAAAAAATGGGCTATCGGTACATTTTTTGCCGCCATTGCTGGCTTTGCTGCCGGTATTTTAACTGCGCCAAAAAGCGGCAAAGAAACCCGAAAAGACATCAAAAAAACGACGCTTAATAGCCTTGCTGAAGCTGAAAAACAACTTAAAAATTTATATGACCAACTAACTGAACTAATTACTGAAGCTCAAACTGATTTTGGGGCAGTTAGCACGAAAACCAAAGAACAACTGGAAGTTGTTTTAACAGCCGCCAAACAAGCTAAGGCTAAAGCCAAAGAGTTATTAAGTACTATCCATAAAGGGAATACTCGTGATCAAGATCTACAAAAAGCAATTAATGACGTCACTAAAGCAATAAATCATCTCAAAACATTTTTAAAAAAACCAAACTAAAATCGTAATTAGTGTTGTAAATCTAATATTCGGTAATAACCTAGATTGTTAGCTATAATAGGTATTTGATAAGAGGGTTTTCAATGGCCGATCATGAGCTGAAGGCAAGTGATTTTGTGCATTTACACAACCACACGCAATACAGTTTGTTAGATGGACTAACAAAAGTTGGGCCGTTACTTGATTTTGTTGCAGCAAATGGTATGAAAGCGGTAGCCATAACCGATCATGGCTCTCTATCTGGAGCAATCGAGTTTTATGACGAAGCAATTAGCAAAGGCATAAAACCAATTATTGGCCTGGAGGCTTATGTGGCTAGCCGAACTATGGCTGATCGTGATCCAGCTAAAGACAAAGCAAGTTTTCATTTAACTATTTTAGCCATGAATAACATTGGCTATAAAAATCTTATGGCATTATCTAGTGCTGCAAATCTAAATGGTTTTTATTATCGGCCAAGAATAGACCATGTTTTAATTGAAAAATATCAAGAAGGACTAATCATATTAAGCGGTTGTATTAATGGTGAGGTTGCTGACAGTTTACATGTTGGCCAATATGATAAAGCTAAAGAAATAGCCCAATGGTATAAACAAGTATTTGGTGATCGATATTACATAGAAATCCAAGACCACGGTCATCCACAACACCCCACTACGTGGCCAGATCAAACTGTCGTCAATGAACAACTTATAAAATTAGCGAAAGAGTTGAATATACCTTGTGTATTGACTTGTGACGCGCATTACTTAATGCCCGAAGATCAAATGGCCCACGAGGTATTGCTATGTATCCAGACCGGGGCATTCTTGAGTGATAATAATCGGTTTAGCATGAAAAACATTGAATTACACGTAACTGATCCGCAATCCATTATTAACCGTTGGGGCAAACAATATCCAGATTTGATTAAAAATAGCCGACGAATTGCCGATCGTTGTGAAGTTAAGATTGAGCTTGATAAAATATTAATTCCAAAATTTGAAGTTCCTCAAGGAGAAACCGAAAAAAGTTTCCTTCACCGTTTGGTTTATCAAGGTTTAACTAGGAGATATTGCGGATATGACGAGAGTAAAAGCAACGAATTAAGTATTGTTAAAGCAAAGAAAAAATTGCCACTAGATATCAAAAAACGGGCTATGTATGAACTCGAAGTAATCGATCAAATGAACTTTAATGGCTATTTTTTAATTATTGCTGATTTTATTACTTGGGGTAAAAACCAAGGTATAATTTTCGGACCGGGACGAGGTTCAGCCGCCGGTTCAATTATTGCTTACGCCTTAAAAATAACTGAATTAGACCCGTTAAGCTACGATTTACTTTTTGAACGTTTTTTAAATCCCGATCGTATTTCAATGCCTGATATTGATATCGATATTCAAGATACCAGACGCGATGAAGTAATTGAATATTGTGTTGAAAAGTATGGCGCTGATCGGGTTGCTAACATTGTTACATTTGGCAGACTAGCCGCTAGAAATGCTCTAAGAGACGTAGCTCGAGTACTGCAAATGCCATATGCCGAAGCCGATCGGCTAGCCAAAATGTTACCCATGCCCAACCAAGGACGACATATTCCATTGGCAACGTCATTAAAAAACGTTGCTGAACTTAAAGCTGAGTATGAAAGAAATGTATTAGCTAAGCAAGTATTTGATTTAGCCGTTCAACTAGAAGGAACAATTCGTTCACATGGGGTACATGCTGCCGGCGTAGTTATTGCTCCTGATACGATTACTAAATTTACCCCACTTGAAATAGCTCAGAAAGGTGTAGTTGCGACTCAATATTCAATGAATCCAATCGAACATTTAGGGTTGCTTAAGATAGATTTTCTTGGTCTTTCCAACTTAACGATTATCAAGGACGCCATAAGTATTATTGGTAAAGTCTACGGCCACAAAATAGATATAACAAAAATTCCGCTTGATGATAAAAAAACTTTTTCACTACTCGCACACGGCGATACAACAGGTGTATTTCAATTTGAATCTTCCGGCATGAAACGCTATCTTAAACAACTAAAACCGACTGTTTTTGAAGACATTGTGGCCATGGGAGCATTATATCGACCGGGACCAATGCAATTTATTGACGATTTTATTGCTCGGAAAAATGGATTAAGAGAAATTCAATATTTTCATCCTAAAATGGAAGCTGCTCTTAAAAACACCTATGGCGTGTTAGTTTATCAAGAACAAGTAATGCAAATTAGCAAAGATTTGTGTGGGTTTACGGGTGGTCAAGCTGATACTTTACGGAAGGGAATTGCTAAAAAGATCCCTTCTGTACTAGCCAAAATGAAAGTAAATTTTATTGAGGGGGCTGTTAAATTTTCAAAAGCTGATCATAAACAAATGGAGCAATTATGGCATCAATTAGAAGACTTTGCGGCCTATTGTTTCAATAAATCTCACGCTGCTTGTTATGGGTTAATTTCTTATCAAACAGCCTATTTAAAAGCCCATTATCCGCCAGCTTTTATGGCCGCGCTAATGACTAGTAATTTTGATAATACTGATCGCTTAGCTGTTGAAATAACAGAGTGCCAACACATGGGGATTGAAGTGTTGCCGCCAGATATTAATGAATCATTTGTCAATTTTGGTGTTATGCCGATTGAAAAAGCACAGATTCGCTTTGGCATGTCAGCCATAAAAAATGTTGGCGTTGGTGCAGTTGAAGAAATTGTTCGCGAGAGAACAACTAATGGTAAATTCAGTTCAATCGAAAATTTTTTAAGCCGCGTTAATACTCATATTGTTAATCGAAAGGTTATGGAAAGTTTGATTAAAGCAGGGGCTTTTGATAATTTTCAGGATCGTTCAACATTGCTCCACAATCTTGATTCCATAATTGCTTATGCTAGTCAGACACAGAAAAATAAGCAAAGTGGCCAGACCGATCTCTTTGGCAGCTTAGAAAAAGACGGCTACACCCCAACCTATAAGCTTGCACTTGAGATGCCAGACCAACAGTTTACTGAGCGCGAACAACTTCAATGGGAACGCGAATTGCTAGGATTATTTTTAAGCCAGAATCCAATCCAAATCTATGAGGCTTATTTACAACAATTCGCTACTCCGATTAAGCAATTGTCTGAAGTTGAGGCTAACGACCAAATAATAATTGGCGGTAGTGTTACTGCCATCCGCGAAGTAACTACTAAAAATGGTCAAAAAATGGCATTTATAAGCGTGGAAGATAAAACTGGCGAAATTGAAGTAGTTATTTTTCCAAGGGTTTATCAAAAAAATAATAAATTATGGGAACGCGATCGGGTGTTAATTATTGCTGGCAGCATTTCGCAACGCGATAATAATAATTCCCCAAATGCCGGCTTAAAAATTATTGCTGAAGCAGTAGAAGAATTATCAACCGAATATCTTAAGTCCAATGTCCTACCGCAATCGATAGCCAACCTTAAGCAATCGGCCATTCAAGGTGTTACTAAAAACTCGACACTAACCAATAATCATACAATTAAACCGGAGCGGGTATATATTCGACTCCAAAACAGCAACGATCAACAAACCCTCTTATCGCTAAAAGCAGCTTTAGATAAATTTAAGGGCGACACAGAGGTTGTATTAGTCCTTGGGCCAGCAAATAACACCCCACAAATTATAAAACTGCCAGCGCGAATAAATAAACAGTCAGAAACTTTATCACATTTAATGGACTTGGTTGGCAAGGACAATGTTAAGGTCAAATAGTAATTTAAATAGCCAGTGTAAAACCAGCAATAAGAACTGTTATGCTGCCAAAAATTGCCCCGACCGGGCCGACAACAATAGCACCAAAGATAATTATTCCAATACCGATAGTTACAAACAACGGTAAATAGGGCCAATATGTTTTCATGAAATGGTTAGTGTGTTTTTGGTGAAGACCATTCCGTTTTAGATTTCGACTCGAAGGACGGCCACGTTTTTGTTTTGCTGTTAATGTCATGTGTATAAGAAATAATAACACAAGTATTTTAGTATGCCAATAATCGTATGTGGTAAACCAACCGCGCCCAACGGACAAATGGTTAATTTTGGATAACTCATATCTTTTAGGCAATCTTGACAACACCGCTTAAGTCTATTTATACTACCGAGTATTAAAGGGTAAAAAATCAAAACTGTTTAATAAAAGAACAAACATGGCAGACAGACAATACGCGACTCTAGACAATCCATTATTACACGGTCGGCTCCGAAGTAATTTTTCTAGCCGGAACTACATTAAACGGCCAGTAAAACAACCGCAACCACGAATCTTATCGGATATAATTCAACGCCATGCTGCCCCCGTTAATAATCGTCAAGTTTATCTAGGCAGATCAATTAAGCCAACTACCAAAGCAGTAAATCAAGACATAATAATTATCAGCCGATCAACAGGCGAAGTAACGACACATGCGGGTAATCAGACATTAAATAAATCACAGGCCTCTAAAGTTGTCTCTCAAAATAAAATTAGAAACAGTAAACCTAAAAATGCTTCAAAAAAAATAATTAATAAGCTTCAAGTTGGCTTAATGGCAATAGCTGTAGTTATGATAGGATTGGGTACTTATGCCACGTTTGTTGGTTGGCACACCAATCATATTGTGCAAGTTCAGGCGACTAAATTAACCCAGCAAGCCAATAAAGCAACTACCGGGCAAAATACTACTGCACTTAGTACAGTTAAACCAACTCAAGCGGTAGTAGCAAGTTATATAGTTGCGCCGAATTTACCACGTTATCTAATAATACCGAAATTAGGAGTTTACTCCAGAGTAATTTCGGTCGGCGTGACGGCTACAGGAGCTTTGGGAACGCCAAATAATGTCTATGATACTGCTTGGTATAACGAATCAGCCGGACCAGGTCAATCTGGGGCTATGCTAATGGATGGGCATGTCTCTAGTTGGACAGTACCAGGGGTTTTTTACGCTATCAAAACACTAGTAGCAGGAGATGCTATCGAAGTTGAACGCGGAGATGGCACTACATTTACTTATAAAGTAGTTAGTAGCCAGGTGTATAGCTCTAAAAGTGTTAATATGACAGCCGCTATGACAGCTATAGTTCCCGGCCAACCAGGTCTTAATCTTATTAGTTGCACAGGTGATGTTATCCCGGGAACTAGTGAATTCAACGAACGAATTATAGTGTTTGCAACGCTGGAATAGTCATTTAACTCTAGTTTATAAACTTTGTAATTAATTCTTGATAGTTATTATTTAATTGCTGTTCTACTCGAGTAGTGATTATTGTAAATAAATAATTGTTCTGTTTATCGCGTCTTATCAAACTGTAAATGTGACGATTAATAATTATCGGCCGTGGTTTACCTATTAAAGCCAATTCCTTGCTAGCAATTAAATCTTTGACTAAAACATAGGGTAGCGCCGCAATTCCTTTCTGTGATTGAACTAACCTTAACATTATCTCGGCACTGGACGAAAAAAATCTTGGCGTAACGAGGATATTGTTTTGACCTAAAGACCGTTTAATTAAACCATAACTATTTGATGGCCGATCATAACTAATAAAATTGTCTAATCGACCTCTTTTTAAAGCGTTTTGGGCAGACCTTAATTTAGACTCATGCACAACCAACACCAATGGATCAATAGCAATGTACTGCAACTGTAAATGCCTTCCCACCGGATTGAACTGTTCAGTTATAAAAGCTATGTCAAGTTCATCATGTTCAACAGCGCTTAATAGATACCGAGAGTTATTAACAATAATTGAAATTCTTGCTTCTTTTTCAAGATCATAAATATTATTGTCAGATGAAAAGAGCATACTAGCTATGCTGTCAATCATACCCACGGTCACCGATAATTGTTTGTGTGACAATTCGGCCAACTTGGTTTTTAAATTATCAGTGGTAATAAATAATTTTTTAGCTGTCTCATAAGTTATCTGACCGGCTTTGGTAAGTTTGAACGGGCGAACACCACGGACAATCAATTTAACATGTAATTCTTGCTCTAGTTTCGCAATGGCAATTGATAGCGCAGGCTGGGAAGTGTGTAACTGTTGGGCAGCATTAGTAAAGCTACTAGAATCAACCAATACAGCAAATTTATATAAACGTTCTTCCATAAATATTATTTATATCATAATTGTAAATATATATTTGCTTTATATAATTTAGCGCCGTAGCATGTAATCACAAGTATTAAGGAGAAAATTATGGCTGAAAAGAAACCTATCAGATTAGCAGTGGTTGGTGTAGGGAATTGCGCCTCTTCGCTAATCCAAGGTATCTATTACTATCGCAACGTTAAAGATAATGAATTCGTTCCAGGCGTGATGCATGTCCGGTTTGGCGGTTATCACCTTCGTGATATAAAAATTGTTGCAGCCTTTGATGTCAATGAAAACAAAGTCGGCAAAGACGTTGCTGAGGCAATTTATGCAGCACCTAATAATACAGCCATTTTCGCTAAAGTACCTAAAATAGGTGTTAAGGTTTCACGCGGACCATTATTGGATGGGGTTAATAAATATACTGCGCCTTTAATCCCGATCAACAAGGCTCGAGAACCAGTTGACGTGGTAAAAGTCTTAAAAGATAGTGGCGCTGAAATTGTTATTAATTACTTGCCGGTCGGTTCACAAGAAGCAACTGAGTACTATGCCAATGCTGCCATTAAAGCCGGTTGTGGTTTTGTAAACTGTATTCCGGTGTTCATTGCCTCAGATAAGAAATGGGCGAAAAAATTTAAAGACGCGGGTTTACCAGTTATAGGTGACGATATTAAAGCCCAAGTTGGGGCTACAATCTTACACCGGACTTTAGTTAATCTATTCTTGGATCGTGGCATGGTAATTGACCATACTTATCAACTTAATACTGGCGGTAATACTGATTTTCTAAATATGCTAGAAAGAGAACGTCTAGCCTCTAAAAAGATTTCGAAAACCGAAGCGGTTACATCACAAGTTGAAGCTCGTGGCCAGACCATTGCCCCCGAAGATATCCATATCGGACCCTCCGATTATGTAGCCTGGCAAAAAGACAATAAAATCTGTTTTCTACGTATTGAAAGTAAACATTTCGGTGATGTTCCAATGAACGTTGAAGTACGATTATCAGTTGAAGATTCACCCAACTCAGCTGGCGTAGCAATTGACTCAATTCGCAGTCTCAAGCTAGCTCTGAATAATCATTTGAGTGGTGCCATTATTGAGCCTGCAGCATATTTCAAAAAGCACCCACCAGTCCAGATTGAAGATCGACAAGCCCGAGAACTTGTTGAAAAATACATTGTTACATATGGAAGTTAATCATTAAGTACTAAACGTTTTTTATATGATAGAGCGCCATCGCCGTAGCCTGAGCGACATTAAATGATTCTTTTTTTCCAACCATTGGAATTTCAATAGTCAGATCAGTTAACGCTAATACCGCTTTATCAATCCCGCCAATTTCCTGGCCAATAATTAGAGTTAATTTATTTTTTGGTCGAAATTTAGGCAAGGCTAGTGAATTTGGCGTTTGTTCCAAGCCGATGATTTGAAATTTGTTTACCCGTAATTTTGCTATCAAGTCGTAAATATTATCGGCATATTCCCAAGGTACAGTTTTTTCAGCTCCCAGCGCCGTCTTATGGATTTGACGATCAATTTTTTGTGCTAGATAAGGTAAACGTAAGTCATTTTTACCAACTGGATAGGGTGTGTAACCAGTTAAGTATATTTTTTCAACACCTAATCCGTCGGCCGTTCTAAATATCGAACCAATGTTATAACAACTGCGAATATTATGAGCAATAAGGATACAGCGCGGCATGTCAAAACTATAACTAAAAATGATCAAGTCGTAAAACGCTCATGTATAATTAATTCCATGAATCCCGATGCTGCTCGAACTAGTGAAGAAACGGCTACCCAGCGGCGGGCAAATATACTTGGCCTGGATTATATTAACACTGTCGAAGTTAAACCCAACGAAATTAATAAAGATATATTACCTATAGCAGATTTATATCGTTTAAAGGTAGTTCCAATTCGGAGCGATAAGAGCAACATATTATTTGGCATTACTACCACCACCTCTCAACAAACAATGAATGCACTTGTCCAGCGATTTACTGATCAACGAGTGACATTTGCAATTATTTCTGATGCTGGCTTCCGTGATTATATGCGGATATACAATCCGCCAAAGGAAGTAGTATATAAAGATATAAAAATTTCAGAGACTACCAGCGACGATACACTCACTTCGATATCGAGAATTCTTGATCAGGTCAGACCAGACGACATATTGGCATATTTAGTCAAACAAGCCTATCAACTAAAAGCATCGGATATCCATCTGGAAAATCAGCGAGATCATATTAGAATCCGGTTTCGAGTTGATGGTGTTTTACATTCGATTGCAAAGCTAAGTACTGAGAAATACCATGCCCTTTTATCAACTGTAGCTATAGCAGCAAATATCTCTTCTAATAGCGACAAAGCTCAAACCGGTCATATCAATAAAAAATACCGTTTAGCTACAGGAGAAGAAGTGACCGTTAATCTAAGAGTTGAGACAGTCCCGACAGCTTATGGCCAAGATATAGTTATGCGGTTGTTTACGGTGCAACTCGAATTGTTAAAACTTGATAACCTTGGTTTATCGGAAAGCGAACGGAAAGTAGTCGACGATATCATTAATCATCCAAGCGGTATGGTATTAATTGTTGGACCAACCGGTTCTGGGAAAACAACTACACTTTACTCGTTAATTAGTACACTAAATTCAGACGAGAGAAAAATAATTACACTTGAAGATCCGATTGAATATTACATTGCCGGGATTGTCCAAACACCAGTCGAGGGCGACCAGAATGTTGCCGGTTTTGCTGAGCGCTTACGAGCAGTGCTGCGCTTAGACCCTGACGTTGTTATGATAGGTGAAATTCGTGATCAAGATACAGCTAGAACCGCGCTGCAATCAGCTCTAACTGGACACTTAGTGCTTAGTACATTTCACGCCTCTTCGGCCTCAGCAGCTCTTATGCGCCTACTAGACTTTATTGGTATCAATCCACTTTTTGCTAGTGCTATCCATTTAGTTATGGCTCAACGCTTAGTCCGCCGGTTAGATGATAAAACAAAAATACCATACCAACCAGAACAAGGATTAATTAACCAACTCCAATCTATCCTAAGTTCTTTACCACCTAGAATAAGTCAACCCAATTATAATAACTTGACGCTTTATAAACCTGGCATTACAGCAGATAGTCCGTTTGGTTATAGTGGTCAATTAGCCATTCGTGAGCAACTCCAAATGACCAAGGGAGTACAACAGTTATTGCGGCTACCACCAAATCAAATAACTACCGATATGATAGAAAAACGAGCAATCGAAGATGGCATGATAACCATGCAACAAGACGGTATTTTAAAGGCCTTAGCTGGTATTACCACGCTGGAAGAAATATACCGAGTTGTCGGCTGAATAATATTAAACGATAGAGCATAATCAATTTTTATCCTTGCAACAGAGATGAAAAAGATGTAAACTCGACCAGTTATGCAATTTGGAATAAAAGAACTAGAAGAAACTTTTAAAAAGCCATCAGTAGTTGATGTCAGAAGTGGTGATACTGTTCGTGTACACCAAAAAATCCGTGAGGGCAATAAGGAAAGAGTCCAGATTTTTCAAGGTTTAGTTATCCGAACTAAACGTAAAGGTAGTCATACCTCAGCCATTGTTGTCAGACGAATCGCTAGCGGTATTGGCGTTGAAAAAAGTTTTCTACTACATAGTCCATTAGTTCTAAAAGTCGAAGTAATTAAACGCAGTAAAGTTCACCGTAATTATTTGACTTATATGCGTCGTCGCACGGGTAAATCGGCTCGACTTACAGGACGAGATTTTGATCGACAGTCAGTTAATGCGATTCATGACGAAAAAGCTGAAGCCGAAGAGGAAAAACTACGTGAACTAGCCGAAAAAGCAGCCGCCGAAGAAGCAGCCAGAAAAGCCGCCCAAGCTGCAAAAGAAGAATTAAAAGCCCAAAAAGCACTTGAAGCTCACGAGAAAAAACTAAAGCTAAAAACCTAATTAAAAAAAGCAGTACAATACAGATAATGTCTGTTGTTGGGATTGACGAAGTAGGCCGAGGCGCCTTAGCGGGACCACTGGTGGTAGGCGCTGTAATATTAAAATTGCCGATCAAGAGCATAAACGATTCGAAAAAATTATCCAAACAACAACGAACTAATCTTGCTCAGATAATTATTCGCAAAGCCGAAGGGTATAGTCTTGGGTGGGTGTCATCAACAGAAATTGATAAGCTTGGCCTAACTGGAGCGATTCGACTAGCAATCTTACGAGCCTTAACACAAATTGGAGCCTATGCCGCCAATACAAACATCCAGCGGATCATTATTGATGGTAACTATAACTTTTTAGCTGATGATCAACGGTCAATACCTATGATTAAGGCAGACGCATCGGTAAATTGCGTAAGTGCAGCTAGTATCTTAGCTAAAGTAGCAAGAGACGAATGGATGATTAACGTTGCCGCTAAGCGATACCCTAATTATTTATTTGAGCGTCATGTTGGTTATGGAACCAAACAGCATCTTGACGCCATCCGACAATTTGGGCCCTGTAAGATACATCGATCAAGTTTTAAACCAATCAAACAATAACAACTAATTTCTAATAGGATTGTCGAAATATTAACCAAAGGCCCTAGATGTTCACACAGCTTACTTTGATTTAGTCAACGTCAAACTAAAGTTAACATTAACTTCCGGGTCATCAATACAAGGGAATATTTTCCTAGCCAAATAGCGTTCAAATTGCTTGGTATTAACCTGTATTTTTTTATTTAAATTCAAAGTTTTTAGAAGCATCTCTTTAGTGTCAGCATTGATTGAACCACTAAAATTCATGGTTACTGTATATTTCCCACCATAAAGCTGTTCACTGGTATGCAAGCGTACTTCATTAAAACTTTTATGATGATTTATCCTCTCAATCTTCATGGATTGATTAAGTAGTTTATTGTGACGCGTGATTGTAGCGCTGCTAATTTTTAAATTTTGTTGATGAAATGTCAAACGGTGACTAGGCGGTCCGATTTTTAAGCCGCCAATTTTAATTTTTCCGGTAAATGTCATAGATTCAGGAAAAAGCTTTAGCTGAATATCGTAATTCTCCGGTTTGAAGGATGATAAAAGATTATGGATACTTTTCGCCATTGTCACAATTCTACCATGCAACTGGTTTTAGAGACCGAACAAAAAAATTTAGGCAATAACACAGATTGTGCTATACTTAATTAGTTAAGTCCGGCCAATAAGGTCGGATTTTTTCATGAAAGGATAGCAATGGATGATTTAGATATGAAACAACTTAGTATTGCCGTACGAGCTATTGCGGATGAGAAAAATCTTCCAGAAGATGCAGTCCGAGAAGTTGTTGAACAAGCTTTAGCTGCAGCTTATCGTCGAGACTATGGCGAACGTGAACAAGAAGTAAGAGTGACGATGAATTTAAACACCGGCACAGTTGACGCTTATGTTATGAAAGAAATTGTTGAACACGTTAGTCAACCGGCATATGAAATTAGTTTAGCTGACGCCCAAAAAATCAAAGCTGACGCCAAACTAGGTGAAACAGTCGAAGTTCACGATCAAGTTCATAGCTTTGGACGAGTTGCTGCCCAAACCGCTAAACAAGTTATATTGCAGCGCTTGCGCGAAGCCGAACGGGAGATCGTAATGAGTGAGTATGAAGATAAAATAGGCACCGTAATTAACGGTCTGGTTTCTCGTGTGGAAGGGAATATTGTGCGCATTGATCTCGGCCGGGCTCAAGGTATTATGCCGAAAGGTGAGCAAAGCCAAGGTGAACGTTATTATCCGGGGCAGCGTTTAAAGGTATATCTTAAAGACGTAGAACGTGGTTTTCGTGGCCCACAATTGATTGTTTCACGCAGTAATCCAAAATTTATAGAGTGGTTGTTCAGAGCAGAAGTACCGGAAATGGAAAACGGAGCAGTTGAAATTAAAGATGTAGCCCGAGAAGCTGGGGTTAGAAGTAAAATTGCCGTTAATTCCACTGTTCAAGGTGTCGATCCAGTTGGAACGTTTGTCGGCGGGCATGGTACTAGAGTTAACGCTGTAATGAGCGAAATTGGCGATCAAGAAAAAATTGATATTATAGTTTGGAGTGATAATCCTGTTCAATACATCACCAATGCTCTAAGTCCAACAAAAGTTATAAAAGTAGTTCTTGATGAGAAAAATAAAAAAGCAAAAGTTATTGTAGCTGAAGATCAACTAAGTATTGCAATTGGTAAAGGCGGCCAAAATGTTCGTTTGGCCAGCAAACTTACTGGTTATGAAATTGATATTGAAGCCGAAAAGAAAACTGAGCAAAAAACCGACGACACACCAAGACCGCCTAAATTAAAGAAGAAAGAACAGCTAGAAAGTTCTTTACTAGAGGCTATAGAAGAGCACGGTCAATAAGATATAACCAACCAGCAATTTAGCACTCTTGACTTGAGAGTGCTAATAGCTATAATATATTTATGTGATTATTTAGACAGTCACTAGAAGGGTAGAAAAATTATTTATAATGATGCCTAGCTCGCCAGATTATCAAGAATTTTTAAATCATTTGACGAATAATGCCATTGCCAGCATTAAACAAGCTGGCGCAATTGCCAGAAGTTTTGGTAGTGCCTATATTGGTACTGAACATTTATTGCTAGGGTTACTAGCGCAAAATTCTAGTATGGGAGCAAAAATATTAGAGAGCGCCGGCGTAACACTTGAAAAAGCTCGCCTTGCGTTTAGTCTAACGCCCAAAACAGTAACGGTAGGAAATATCGGTGAAAAGGGATTAAGTGAGACAGCTAAATTAACACTTAGAATGGCTGCTGATATTGCCCAAGACTATAATCAGGACTATTGTGGCACAGAACATATTTTGTATAGTATTTTGACACAAAAAAACGCTCGCGCAACTGTTTTATTAAGAGACATGAATATTGATATTGATACGTTATTAATTGAACTTGAACAGTTTCTTAATCGACAGCAATTTGAACATATTAGCGAAGATGTGGGCTCACAACGCCGGTCAAATCATAAAACTCACAAAACTGCGCTTGATTATTTCGGCAATGATCTAACTGCTCAGGCTCGTTCCGGTAAACTTGACCCAGTTGTTGGACGTGAAGCACAAATTAAACGTTTGATTACCATATTAAACCGGCGGACCAAAAATAACCCCGTTTTAATTGGTGAACCGGGTGTAGGTAAGACAGCTATCGTAGAAGGATTAGCCCAACGAATTATTAACGAGGATGTTCCTGATAGTTTACTTGATAAAAAAATTATTATGCTCGATTTAGCCGGCATGATAGCTGGTACTAAATACCGCGGTGAATTCGAAGAGCGTTTAAAACGAGTGCTCAGTGAATTAGAAAACGACGACAAGATAATTGTATTTATTGATGAACTTCATTTGATAGTTGGCGCTGGCGCGGCGGAGGGAGCCATGGATGCTGGTAATATTTTAAAACCAGCACTAACTCGTGGCACAATTCGGGTAATTGGCGCAACTACCACCACCGAATACACAAAACATATTGAAAAAGATGCCGCTTTGGAAAGACGCTTTCAACCAATTCAAGTTCCAGAAACTACACCTCCTGAAACTTTAGCAATTCTTAAAGGGTTACGTAAACACTATGAAGATTTTCATGGAGTTAGCATTGCTGATCCGGTGTTGGAAGACATTGTTAATTTAGCAAAAAGATATGTTAATGATCGATTTATGCCCGATAAAGCAATTGATTTATTAGATGAAACAGCTGCTGGAATTCGGGTAGAAAAAACTCGTACTTCGCCAGAAGTTAGAAAATTACAAAAAGAATTAAAGGTTGTCAATAATCACATTGATGAAGCTGTTGATGATGAAGACTATGAACGAGCTGCCCGTTATAAAACACGAGCCAGCCAAATCAACGATCAACTAGAAAAGTTAAGAACTAATTCTAAAAGTAGTAAAACTTTGACTGTAACCAGCGAAGATGTGGCGGCGGTTATCTCTCGAATGACAGGTGTGCCGGCAACAAAAGTAATTCATGCTGAGGCAAAATATCTGTTAAATCTAGAACACAAATTAAGTAAACGCGTAATTGGGCAACATGAAGCCGTTGAAGCCGTAGCCAAAGCCATTCGTCGGAATCGTTCTGGTGTTGGTAGTGAGAAACGTCCGATAGGGTCATTTATTTTTCTCGGACCAACCGGTGTTGGGAAAACTGAATTAGCCCGAGTGTTGGCCAAAGAGTTTTTTGGCTCAGATGAAGCCTTGGTAAAAATTGATATGAGTGAATTTGGTGAACATCATAACGTCTCACGATTAGTTGGCGCACCGGCTGGTTATGTTGGTTATGATGATGGCGGTCAACTTACTGACAAAGTTCGGCATCAACCATATAGTCTAGTTTTATTTGATGAAATTGAAAAAGCCCATCCAGATGTTTTTAATATGCTACTCCAAATATTGGAAGACGGTTATCTGACGGATTCAAAAGGTCGTCGGGTTGATTTTACAAATACTATTATCATAATGACTAGTAATATTGGTGCCGAAAAACTACAGAAAGAAACCAACTTTGGATTCCGCAAGACTAAATCTAGTGATTCAAATAGCTTAGAAGCCATACAAGAGATTAATAAGGAAAAAGTACTTGATGAACTAAAACGATCAATGCGACCAGAACTGCTTAATCGTCTGGATCGGATAATTGTATTTCGGTCATTATCTAAAAAAGACATTTTTAAAATTATTGATCTTCAAGCCGATATGTTGCGTTCTAGAATCCAGAAACATAAGCTAGGACTTGTTTTAACGGTTGGAGCAAAACAATATTTGTTAGAGCATGGTTATGATGCGCATAATGGCGTTCGGCCCTTGCGGCGTCTGATACAAGATACAATAGAAGATCAAATAGCTTTAAACATGCTTGATGGTCAATATTCAGCCGGTGATATCGTTCAAGTCGGTACTAAAAATGGTGAGTTAACTTACAGAGTCTTATCAGAGTCAGCCGTTCATTAATGCGGTTAATTCTAGTGTCTGGCTTGTGATACACTTTGAATACGCATGCCGAAATCAGTCACTCAATATATTTGCAATAATTGCGGAGCAACTTCATCAGCTTGGGCAGGTCGATGTAATGTTTGCGGTGAGTGGAACAGTCTAGAAGAACAATTAGTAATCCGAGAAGACAAACGTTCAGCCCATGCGGCTCACAGTAAAGTGTTACCAACTGAAGCTATAAACTATGCCGCAAATCATCGGGAAGCAAGAATTAGCTGCGGCATTATGGATATTGATAATATTCTTGGCGGTGGCATAGTGCCTGGCAGTGTGATTCTGATAGCCGGACAACCCGGAATTGGAAAAAGCACCCTATTGTTACAAATAGCCCAAGGGCTGGCGCAACAAGCAACAGTACTCTATATTAGCGGCGAAGAATCAGTCCATCAGGTTGGGGTTCGCGCTAAACGGCTTGAAGTAGCGAGTGACAAAATTCAATTAGCAACCTCAACCTGCGCAGATGATATCGCGGAAACCATAAATAGCGGCCAGTTTAAAGTTGTAATTGTTGATTCAATTCAGACACTATCTGTTAATATGCTTACTTCAGCGGCCGGTACGATCAGTCAAATTTCAAGTAGCGCAGCGTTAATTATGGCTGCCGCCAAATCAACTAATACCGCTGTCATCTTAGCAGGGCATGTTACTAAAGAAGGAAATATTGCCGGGCCAAAAGTATTGGAGCATGTAGTTGATGTTGTCTTGCAATTAGAGGGTGATACCTATGGCGGTTTTAAGATTTTACGGTCTAGCAAAAACCGTTATGGTTCGACGACTGAAGCAAGCATGTTTGAAATGACAGATAAAGGACTTCAAGTTGTCGCTAATCCATCGGCAGCTCTGTTAGCCGAGCGACAAATTAGTGACGGCTCGATCGTCTTAGCAACCCTAGAAGGCAGCCGGCCACTTTTAGTTGAAGTCCAAGCACTTGTAAATCGAACCGCTTTTGGTTATCCTAAACGCACTGCTAGCGGGATTGATCAAAACCGAGTAAATCTATTAACAGCAGTGTTAGAAAAACGGACAAAACTACAGTTGAGCGACAAGGATATTTATTTGAATATTGTTGGAGGGATTCAATTAAATGATCCGGCAGCTGATTTGGCAGTTTGTTTAGCGATTGGTTCAGCAGCCAAAGGACTCTGCATTCAACCAAACACCGTAGTTTTTGGTGAAGTGGGATTGTCAGGAGAGATCAGACACGTCCCGTTTATCGAAAAACGTATTAATGAAGCTAAAAAAATGGGGTTTACTATTGCAGTTGGTCCTCACCCTACAACTAACTCAAAAATTATTGGTCTCTCGCCGGTTAGCGATATTCGATCGGCACTAAACAAATTTCTTACAAAACATTAAATTTAAAGGATAAAAGCTATGGCATTTATTGAAATAATTTTATTAATTATCATTATTTGGTTAACTCTAAAAAATCAAACTGGTAAACCAGTTAGACTGAATAATCATTTTTTAAACTCAAAACAAAAAATAATACTTGATAGTTGCGCCTTGATTGACGGAAGAATTGTTAATGTTGTTCAAGCTGGTTTCTTACAAGGGGAGTTAATTATACCCCAATTTATTCTTAACGAACTCCAATTACTGGCCGATGGCCAGGATTCACATAAGCGGGAACGGGCTAGATTTGGACTAGATGTTATCCATGAGCTACAAGCCGACAAACAAATCACCCTAACAATTGACCGCAATTCTTTTCCATCGGTCTCAGCTACCGATGATAAACTCATTGCTCTAGCTAAAAAATTAAACGCCAGTCTGTACACTACTGACTATAATTTAAGCAAAGTAGCAATAGCTGAAAGCATTAAAGTATTAAATATTAATGAACTCGCACAACAATTACGACCGGTCAACTTACCTGGAGAACAAATTGAAATTAAGATCATCCAAAAAGGTAGTAACCAGGATCAAGGAGTCGGTTACCTCGAAGATGGTACGATGATTGTGGTTGACGGAGCAGCCAGACACATCGGTAAGCTAATCACAGTTCATGTTGATCGAATGCACCAAACTGTCGCCGGGAAAATGGCTTTTGCCCATATGATTAATAAATCTGATAACCGGCCAGAATCTGAACAATCCGATAGTCCAAAGGGAACGAACAACCAATCAACGCGCAATAATCATTCTAAGGATTCGTTGCAAACTCGAATGCGCCGTTAATAAGGTTTTTTCGGAACAAAATTTTATGGAGTAGTTGTAGCTGCTTGTTCAGTTACAGTTTGCGGACTAGTTGTGGTTTCGTAGAGCACACTATCTATTACTTGGGCGGTATATGCTGAGGAACCACTGGCCGGAGGGGTGTAAGGAAATGAGATTGTACAATTATTAGGCGGCGAAGTGCTTGAACAATCAGTACTGGCGATCGTGTCAATATCAAACGACTGAACACTTTGTCCGTTAACCATAAAATTAACTGTACCCGGGAATTGCGGATAATTGGTCGGATCGCTTAAGGGATGAGTACCTTGGCTAACGGTTATAGTAATTGTGCAGCTGCCGGTACAACTATCACTATTATTGGGTGACGTATTATCAGTTACAGTAAGTGTAATTGAGGGCGGGCTATCACTACAATTGTGAACGTTGTCAGTGCCCTGAATAGCTGATGTGCTTGAGGTTTGATTGAGTGGCCAGAATATATCAACTGAAAATGCATTGTCATTTGCTCCACCGGTGGCGGATTCTTTGGCTAATGTAGGCGTACAACTAGTAGCAATTAACCCCGAAACCTTATCAATTGTTTCGCTGCTCGATTTCTTACTGGTGCTAATGTACCAAGATGGGTATAAGTCAGTGCTCGGGCCGGGTTCAACATCACCGTAATGAATGTGGGTTGTTTGTATATAAGCCGGTAATTGTTTGATATCACTTGGTTGTGTCCAGTTTACTGGAGTCATGTGTAGATCACTTAACGCTCCTTCAATCCAGTTTCTGGTTAGTGGCTCAGTCATGTCTTCCATGTGTCCGGTCGTCAAAGCAACATTTCTTGTATGATAACCGACCCAGCTCGCGACAGCGTATTGGGTTGTCCAGGCGGTCATTAAGCCATCAAAGTTATCATTTGTGGTACCGGTTTTTACGGCAATATCCCAACCGTCATAATGTTGAAACTTTTGGAAAGAGGGTAAATATGAAGCGTTTGGATCGCTTAAAATGTTATCAATTATGTAAGCGGCATCTGGCCGGACGACTTGTGAGGGCTGGGGTTGTGTCCAATTCCAAACCGTATTTCCGGCTGAATCAGTAATTTTAAGTACAAAAGTTGTTGGGATTGCGGCGCCTAAGCGGGCCAATGAGGCATCACCGTTAACGTGTTGGTCAAGATAAAGGTAGGCACCATCGCCAAATGCTGACGAAGCATAACATTGAGTGGGAGTTGTTAAAGTAATGTCTGAATAACATTGATAAGCGTTCGGAGCGGCCATTAAAGCATCAGCCGTAGATATCACTTTATTAATGGAAGGTACGCAAGCCGAAACAACGTCTTGAGCGCATTGGGAATTGGGAATAACTGATAACATCGCCTTGGCAGCCGGCACGTTACGTGAACCAGCCAAAGCGTAACGGATAGTTTCTGGTCCCGGGTAGAGAAAATCATAATCCTCAAGACAATTTCCAGTTCCTTTGGGTGGGGGCAGAGAATGGTCAGTACATGGATAACCTGGCATTGGTTCTTGAATATCATAAAGTACTGAACCGGCGCCCACATTAGTATTATCGTTTATTAAGCTGACATAATCATAGGGCTTAAAACTTGATCCTGGCGGAATAAGGGTCTCAGCGTAATTAATTTGGCCATAAGTTGGGTTATCGAAATTGACACCCCCGACTAATGCCACCATTTGACCAGTTTGAACATCTTCGGCAGCTAAAGCCTCTTCATCACCATGATATTGTTCAACATTTGGTAAATTCTTTTGCACAACTTCATTGGCTAGATTTTGAAGTTGAACGTTCATAGTTGTAATGACCTTCCAGCCACCTCGATTAACCGTAGTTGGACCGAACTTATTTTCTAGCCATTGTTTGGCTGATAATACGAAGTATGGATCTTGAATACCAGCATACTTATTTTGTAGGGGTTGCACTTGAGCCATTATATTAACAGCTTTAGCAGCATTAGCTTGAGCTTCGGTAATATAGCCTTGTTTTACCATTAGGTCTAATATGTATTGCTGTCTGGCTATAAGTCCTTGCTCGTCAAATAAATCCTCGCTAGCCGCTGAATTGTATTCGGGACTACTGTAGGGTGAAAATACCCCAGGAGATTGTGGAATGGCGGCTAGAAAAGCTGATTGAGCCAATGTTAATTGACTTGCAGTAACATTAAAGTAATCGCTAGCGGCTGCCTGAACTCCGTAATCAACCCCACCATATGGCGCGACATTCAGATAACCAGTTAAAATGTCACTTTTAGAGTATTGCCTGGATAAATCAACCGCTAAAATAATCTCTTTAATTTTTGTAGCTATACTCCGGTTACCATTCCAATTTTCATTAAGTTTAACAACTTGTTCAGTAATAGTTGAAGCTCCTTGTAGACTGCCATGACTGCCTGATATGTCATGTAATCCAGCCCTAATAATACCGGTTACACTAAAGCCACCTTCATGGTAAAAATTCTTATCTTCTATAGCGACAGTTGCGTCTTTCATATACGGTGCTATCTGATTGCCGTTTACTGCTACTCGTTTAACAGCGTTATAATCTTGCCAAAGCACAACTGTCCCAGTTCGATCATAATAAGTAATGCTACCACCTAATTTGCTGCCGGAAATATTCGTTAATTGCGGAAGATCCTTTCGGAAATAAGCGAAAAGACCAACTAGAACAATGAATATGACCACAATCCCAATACCTAATATTTTTAGCCCCATAATAAAGCCGTCTCGACTAAACCAGTAAGCTGCCAGATGTTTTGGTTGTAATCTATAGATTGCCCGTTTGATTCGAGATTTTGGAAGCGTGGCTAAGCGACGAGCCCGACGCACGTAACGATTCTCTTTTCGAGCCCGCATCCGATCAGTTAAAGAGCGATTAATTTTTAGCGTAGCACCACTTCGGGTCTTTATGGTATTAGCTGACTTACGACTACGTCTCCCACCGCGTTGATTACTAGCACTCATTATGATTTTAGTCTCTCCATTTTGTCTCAGCCCAGTCTAATACCGGTTATTATAACAAACAATAATTCAAATCGCGACGATGAACTGTGTGTAAAATTGATACTTTTTCATATATTTACAGGTCGCATTAAGGTTCAAAATCATTAAAACCTACGAAATTCGGATTATACTAATTTAAGCCATGAAACTTACAAGTTTAGTAGATGAAATAGATGGAATCGGACCTGAATTAGCTAAACGATTTTCGAATTTAGGTATTATTACCGTGTCTGATTTAATAAATTTTTTCCCCAGACGTTATGAAGATTATTCAGATATTATGACAATTGAACATATTAAACCAGGCCTAGTTACTATTCAGGCCCAGATTAAACAGGCAAAAGGTCGTTATGTCCGTCGAGGCCTACATATTACTGAAGCGGTGGCCAGTGATTCTAGTGGAAGTGTTCGCTTAATTTGGTTTAATCAGCCTTATCGGGCAGCGACATTAAGAAAAAATACTGATTATTTTATTTCTGGAGATTTTGAATTAAGCCATCAACGATTAAGTATTATTAATCCCAGTGTTGAATTGGTTAGCGCATTTCCGTTAAACACTGCTCGTATCGTACCGATTTATAAAGAAACCAAAGGTTTAAGGTCATATCAAATTCGCCGCAGTATTGGTAAGGTTATCGAGCTAATTGATAACCTGCCAGAAACCCTACCGACCTGGTTGGTAAAAGAAGAACATCTTATTGATCGAGCTTACGCCTATAAAATGATGCACTTTCCGCTGGGTTCAAGTGAATTGATCCTAGCCCAACGCCGACTGGGCTTCGAAGAAGTTTTTGAATTGAGTTTAGCCAGCTTATTAAATAAGCTGGAAGTTAGATCAGAGTCGTCATTAGCAATTCCATTTAACGTTAAAACAGCCCGAGATTTTGTTAAACATTTGTCATTTAACCTGACCAACGACCAAAGAGCAGTAATCTGGCGGATTTATCAGGATATTGAACAGAAATATCCCATGAATCGTTTAGTTGAAGGTGATGTCGGATCTGGCAAAACAGTTGTGGCGGTTATGGGAGCTTTAATGGTGTTGCGGCAAGGCTACCAAGTCGCATTTATGGCGCCGACTGAATTGCTTGCCCTACAGCATGCCGAAACGATATATCAAATGCTTCGGCCCTTACAGCAAGAACATCTATTGACTGTTTTGGTTGGCGGTATGAGTACAGATAAAAAAAATAAAGCCCGACAAGCAATAACATCAGGCCAAGCCCGATTTATTATCGGGACACATTCTCTAATCCAAGAAAAAATCAAAATGCAAAAGTTAGCCTTAGTGATAATTGATGAACAACACCGTTTTGGTGTTGAGCAACGTAAAATGCTTATGGCTAAAGCCGGCCACATGCCGCATGTTCTCAGCTTAACAGCCACACCCATACCGCGGACGCTAGCTTTAACACTTTATGGTGAACTTGATATCTCATTATTAAAAACCAAACCGTCTGGGCGTAAACCAGTTATTACAAAAATAGTCTCACCAAATTCTTTGACGCCAATATATAGAAAGGTCGATCAAGCAATTGATAAAGGTCAACAGATATTTGTAGTTTGCCCGACTATTACTGACTCAACTGTCAACAATATTGATTCAGTCGAAAAAATATACGAACTGTTTTCAAAGAAAGTATTTAAACATCGTCGGGTTGGTTTACTGCATGGCAAATTACGTCCAACCGAAAAAAATAAGGTCATGACTGCATACGTTAATAAACAATTAGATATTCTTGTGGCAACGACAGTTATCGAAGTTGGTATTGACATTCCCAATGCCTCAATTATGTTAATTGAGTCGGCTGATCGTTTTGGCCTTGCGCAAATTCATCAATTGCGTGGACGGGTTGGCCGAGGGCAACAACAAGGCTATTGTTATCTCATAATGTCGACCAGTGAGCTGCCGCCAAAACGGATACAGATACTGGAAAGATCAAATGATGGATTTGAATTAGCCGATCTTGATTTAACGCTTCGGGGACCCGGAGCCCTCTATGGTATCCTCCAGCACGGCGCCCTTGACTTACGAGTTGCTAAACTGGACGATCTAAAACTTATCCGTTCAGCGCGCGATGCTGCGCAACGTTTCGTCGACAAACGTGAAGATTTGCTACAATACAAAGAGTTATCTAATAAAGTAACCGCCTTGCGTGCAGTCACTAACCTAAATTAGGCCAAGTATGTATTCTGGTACAACACTAACTAAATCATCCGGTCGTATATTAGGCGCTCATCAAAAAATCGATCGAGTCGCCCGTAAACATTTGGCACAGATTTTGCCGCAACGTGATAATTTTCCAACAACAAGTCAAATATTACATTTTGAAGGTAAAAATGGTCCGGATGCCATAAAACGAAAAAGCCCGGCTCATGATGAACCGTGGCATTACTATAGTCCATTTGATATTAAAGATGCGCCAATACTTACTTTAATCAGGGATCATTACAATTCATTAGTAGATTGTTTAAAACAAAATGACCAAGAAAGAGCCGCGTTTGAAGCTGCCTGGTTAGCCCATGCTTTAGTTGACGGTTTAACTCCGGCTCACCACTATCCGTATGAGCAAAAACTAGTTGAATTAAGAGAGGGAGAAAGTATTAATACTCGTACTTCCATTCGCGAAAAAATTATTATGCACGGTAATAATCGCCGGGAAAAACTGGCTAATAATTGGAAAATGTGGGGTGCTCGTGGTTTATTAATGACACATTGGTGGTTTGAGATTGGAATATCAACAATTATCATGCCGTTAAATTTTAAAAATGCATTTCCAACCGAAGAAGATGTTGAGAAAATACGTCGCATCGGAGTTATAGAATGGTTTAAACAAAATGCCCAGGACATTGCAGCCTTAAATATATATGAAAAATATTATCGGCGAGGTTGGACAACACAGCTTGCCCAGCAGATTCGTCAACAATTAGCCCCAGTAATAGTAAAAACTGTTACGCTTACCTGGTATATGGCCGCAGTTGATGGTAAACATGCCGAACTCTGAATTGAGAATCGTCGCTGGCGAGTTAAAAAACCAGAAATATATTTCTTCTGGTACAGCCGCTACTCATCCAATGAGCGAAAAATTACGAGGTGCGCTGTTTAATATTCTAGGAGATATCAAGGGCCTTAGTCTGCTGGATGTTTATTCGGGTAGCGGCGGGATAGGTTTAGAAGCCATAAGTCGTGGGGCGGCTGAGGTTACATTGATTGAAACAAACATAACTGCTCAAAAAGCTGCTTTAAGCAACATTCAAAAATTTAAACTTGAACAACAAGTGCAACTGTTGCGAATGAACGTGGAAACGTGGTTTAAGACCAAGCCAAAAGAGCGGTTTAACATTGTTATAGCCGATCCGCCCTATGATAAGTTTAAGAAAACAATAGCAATTAAATTAGTTGAATCAGTAATCCTGAATGGCATTTTTGTTTTGTCCATCTCAGCCCTGATACAACCACCCAGTTTACCAAAGACTGAAAAATTAATAAGTAAAATATACGGCAACAGTCAACTTGTTTTTTACAGAAAAATAAAAACTTAGTAGAATTTATTGTAAGATTAAAAAATTAGTTAGCTGTATAATTTTTGATGCGGGGATGTGGTGGAATGGTAGACACGCATGCTTTAGGAGCATGTGCCTTACGGCATGAAGGTTCAAGTCCTTTCATCCCCACCAAAACATAACTACTACAAAATACGGTTGTGCTATCATTACGTAGAGCAGGCAATAAAATGAGAGAAACATGAGCAAAGTCGGGCATTATTTGCAAGAACATTTGGTTGGCGAAGTTGTAACTTCCACGGAAGCTAGACGTTATTTCTCAACTGATGGCAGTATTTTTACGATTTCTCCAGCCGTAATTGTCTATCCAAGAAATGAAAATGACGTTCGTAAAACCGCTCGGTTTACTTGGCAGTTAGCCGAACGGGGAAGAATCATTCCAATAACGGCAAGAGGCAGCGGCACTGATTTAACCGGCGCCGCAATTGGTTCCGGAATCATCATGGTATTCCCAGCTCACATGAACAAAATTATCGAATTTGACAGTAAGGACGGGCACATAGTTGCTGATCCAGGCATTAACTTTGGCAAATTGCAACAAACGCTAATGACCCATGGTCGTTTTTTGCCGTCGTACCCTTCCTCATATGAATTCTCGACTGTTGGCGGAGCTTTAGCCAACAACGGTGGAGGGGAAAAGGCATTTAAGTACGGTTCAATTGGCTCGTTTGTTAAAAAGTTAAGAGTGGTTTTGGCTAATGGCGAAGTAATCGAAACCGGTCGTCTCAGTAAGCGAGATCTTAATAAAAAACTTGGTTTAGCCACATTCGAAGGCGAAATATATCGGGCAATCGATACTTTACTAGAAGACCAGCAGCAAACTGTTGAGCAATTACAATTAAATGTTAGCAAAAATAGTGCTGGTTATAATTTGGGAGCCGTTAAATCGAAAGCCGGTTTTGATCTTACGCCATTATTTATCGGTTCGCAGGGAACACTAGGCATTATTACAGAAATCAGTTTAGCGACCGAACTTCATAATCCGACAACTGTTTTGTTGGTTGGCATGTTTGAAGATGTTACAAAAGCCAAACAGGCCATGGATGAACTAAGGGCTCTTGCCTACTCCCCTTCTTTCATTGAAATGATAGATGAGAATCTACTAAATCTGGTCGATCAAATCAACCCGAACTTGTTAAAAGACGTTGTCACTAAACCATTCCCGAAAATTATTCTATTCACTGAGTTTGATAATCCGCAGGAAAGGTTACGGAACCGAATGGCCAAACGGGCAATTAAAATATTGCAAAAGTACAGTATTAGCCATAAATCAGCCCGTGATCTAAACCAACAAATGCAACTTTGGAAATTAAGGCAAGCTGTTTCAATGGTGCTATTGCATAGCGATGGCAATATACGCGCCCTGCCAATTATTGAAGACGGTATTGTACCAGTTGAGTCATATAGTGAATACCTGACTGGCATATATGACATACTAAATCGGAATCATGTAAATACCGCAGTCTGGGGGCACGCTGGCGATGCCAATCTGCAAATGCAACCATTATTGGATCTAAACCAGGTTGGCGACAGGCAAAAAGTTTTTCGATTACTAGAAGAATATTACGACTTGATTGCCAAACTTGGCGGAAGTACCAATGGTGAACATGGCGAGGGCAGGTTACAAGCACCGTTCTTGTCAAAAGTTTACAGCCAAGAAGCTTATGAATTATTGCAAAAAGTTAAACAAATCTTTGACCCATATGGCACGCTAAATCCTGGCGTGAAAATAAATGTTTCACTTGAGGATATCAAACCCTTACTCAGGCATGAATATTCCTTAGGTTCATTACATGATTATTTGCCAAGAACATAACCTATCTAAAGCTTGAGTTTTTTATCCCTAACTCGTAAGATACACAAGTATACACATTCCGAGCGCGAGTGCTGGAATCGGTAGACAGGCAGGCTTGAGGTGCCTGTGTCCGTAAGGACGTGGAGGTTCAAGTCCTCTCTCGCGCACCAATATGGTTATGCTTAAATGACCAAAGGTCGTTTTTTGACAACATAGTCCATAGTACAAAATGACTTGCAACCCATATAAAAGTATGTATAATAGTATGTATGGACTTTGAATGGAATGATAGTAAGAGTGCTTCGAATTTAGATAAGCATGGTTTATCATTCTACGAAGCTCAGGAAGCATTTTTTGATAATAAAAGAGTAATTTTAGTAGATTCAAGCCACTCAATCAAAGAAAAGAGATATTTTTGTATCGGCAAAACTGTTAACGGCGGCATTGTTACGGTTAGATTTACTATAAGAAGTAGCCATATTCGCATCATTGGTGCTGGATATTGGCGGAAAGGAAAGAAAATATATGAGCAACACAATTAACTATACTGACGCACCCATAGACATAGAGCAGTCTTTAGATAATGCAACTATTATCAGCGATTTCTTGCCGTCTCCTGCGGAACTTGTGAGCAGAGGGGAAAAGGAAAAAATCACTATCTCGGTAGATAAACGCAGCCTAGATCTCTTCAAGAAATATGCCAAAAAACACAATACCAAGTACCAGCCAATGATTAATGGAGTACTTAGCTCTTATGCAGACAAGTTCTTGAACAGATAATAGCTGTATCTATATCAGAACAACTATTATCTCCACTCACTAGGATTAATCCATATTTTTCTAACTTTGACTTTAATATATACAAACCGGGGAACATACGGTTCCAGCAACAATCCAGTGAGTGCACCATCTTCTGACTCATGTTAATTTTAGGTTTTTCAATTCTTTACTTATCTCTTTCATGAAAGTCATTCATTATCTCTAGAAACTTAAGCTAATCTCCTATTTCGCTGCAGCAGATCATTTGATTATTATAAGAAATACCATCTAGTTATCTCGATGAGTACCCGAAATCAACTAGAAATAATCGACTGAAAATACTTGATTTTTGCCATTAAAATATACACGCATATAAATATATATCAGGGGGAAACCTTATCTAGACACAGTTTGCGGATTTTATTTATTGCAACTTTTTATTAAGACGGGGTTTTGTCTCTAACTAATTGCTTTATTATCCCAGTAAACATGGTATTATTAGCATTAGTACTATCCAAACAATAAACTAAAAAATAATATGGGTGTTTTAAAAAAGGTCATACTGATCTCATCAAATTTCTGGAAGCCATCCTGTATTAGTAAACCCCTTAAAATATTATTTATTATTATAGCATTAGCTAGTTTGTGTGTAGTTACATGTCAGATTGTCTATCCTTTTTCGCAATTCGCAAAACTAAATCAGCCCACTAAACACTTGAGGCCGATACCGCACTATAAATATAAATCGGCATGTCCCGACCAGACTGCCGGAGTGGCCAGTTGTGATGCCGCGGTTGTCGTTAATAAGATTAATCAGCCGGTTCAAACTGTTACGCCAGACTTAACTGCGCTTGGACCACTACAATTCCATACTGCTTACCAACTACCCTGTATGCCAGGTGGGCCGGTGGCCTCAGTATGTTCCCAGCCTGGTAGTTTCGGTCCGACCGTGGCCATTGTAGATGCCGGGGGCTACTCAGCCTACGGGGTAACTATCGAACAATCACTTAACGCTTTTGATTCTCAATACAATTTACCATTCTGTACTGAAGCTAACGGTTGTCTGGATGTCGTTAATCAAGAAGGGGCTACTACACCTCTACCTGCTGATGCCGGCTGGGATATGGAAATTGCCCTAGACGTTGAAACCGTACATATGGTTTGTCAGACTTGCAAAATCTTATTGGTTGAAGCAAACGATGCCCAGGATTATGATATGGCGGTCGCTGTCGCTGAAGCAGCCACCTTTCACCCAGTAGCAATTTCTAACAGTTATTCAGCCTATGGCGAAAATGATTCCCTTGATGATCCGCGATATGATCAGCCAGGTATAGCCGTTATTGCATCTACTGGAGATGATTATAGTCAAGTGTCAGAACAATGGCCGGCAGGGCTTCCTTATGTAATTGGTGCAGCCGGCACGACGCTGGCACTTAACACAGATAATACTAGGGCCAATGAAACGGTGTGGGGTTGGCCATTTTCAGGTGGCGTAGAGCCAACAAACGGTTCAGGCGGTGGATGTGCTGCACCTTGGTCGATAAATGGTTTTTCTAACCCTGGCTATACTGCTCCCACCTGGCAAACTAGCTTATCGAATTGGTCTACTGCCGGATGTGGTCAGTATAAGGCTTACGGAGATTTATCAGCCGATGGTGATCCCGATACTGGTGAAAATATTAATTTAGCAACTAGTGCCGGACAATATGAGTGGGAGCAAATAGGTGGTACTTCACTATCTTCACCGCTGATCGCCGGTATGTTCGGCTTGGTCGGTAAAGTACCCAGCGGCATGACAGCCGCTGAGATTCCGTATTTGTCTAATACCACTACCCCCTCTGACTTTTATGATGTGACATCGGGCAATGACTGTTTTAGTGATGGTCAACATAATTGTTATGCCGGTGTAGGCTTTGATGAACCAAGTGGCTTGGGCACGCCTAATGGCTTGGGGGCCTTTACGCCGCCGCCCAGTCAGCCAACCGGCTTAACGGCTAGCAGTTCAGGCGGCAATCAAGTTAGTCTAAGCTGGACAGCCAGTACAGATAATTTTGCTATCAGTGGCTATAAGATTTACCGCAATGGCGCACTCGTGGGTACGACCGCTAACACCTCATACCAAGATAGCGGACTGTCGCCATCGACTTATAGCTATCGCATAATCGCCTATGATACATTCGGTAATCTCTCATCACCCTCGACAATTGTGACGGTTAATGTCAACGATAGCACAACCTTAAGTGTGCCGGTACTATCTGCTATGACTACAACCTACAGTTCTGTCTCGTTATCCTGGACTGCCAGTATTGTAAATGGCGGTTCAAGCCTGGGGGGATATTACTTGTATCGTTACTTAACCAGCGCAGGTAGTGGCAGTGCTACGGAAATCGCTAGTCCCTCAGCTAGTACCACCACTTATACTGACAGCGGCTTGAGCCCGGGAACAAATTATGGCTACTATGTCATTGCTTACGACACAGCTAGCCCTGCGGATACTTCAGGCTATAATACCTTTACTGTCACAACAGGAGCATACTTAACGACACCGGTTTTATCCAGTAACACGCAAGGCTATTATTCTATCTCTTTGTCCTGGACTGCCAGTACCGACAGTGGTGGCCCAGGGTTGGGTGGTTATTACTTGTATCGATTTGATCCAACTCTTGGAAGTAGTTCAGCAACTAAGATTGCTTCGCTTCCAGCTTCGACCACAACTTATACGGACAGTGGCTTAACTAACGGCTCTGCCTACGGTTACTATGTGGTGGCTTACGACATCGCTAGTCCAGCAGACTTATCTGCCGAGTCACAATACCTGGTGGTTAGCACTCCAACTATACAAACTATTCCCACATTAATTAACATCCTTGAAACTTCATACTCTTTCTCAATAACCTGGACAACCGTTCCATACGTTAATAGTAACCCAACTGCCGGATATTATGTTTATTTCTCGCCAGCAACTGGTGATGAATGCATAAATAGCTATTATCAGATAGCGGCATTTACTGGTTCTACTCCACCAACAAACTACACTGTCAGTGGTTTAAATGAGGGTTCTGTATATTGCGTTTACATCGAAGCGGTTGACAATGCTTCTCCACAAGATGTTGCTAAGTCTAATGAGAATGCTATCTTTCTTGTTAGTCGAGCTTCCAACTATCCGCAACCAACTACTCCGACTCTTACGGATACCGACATTACTACTACTTCAATTGCACTTTCCTGGACAGCCAGCACCGACAGTAGTGGTCCGGGACTAGGTGGATATTATGTCTACCGGTACTTAACTAGTGAAGGTAGCGGTTTTGCAAGTACGATCGCCACGTTATCTTCTACTACAACTACCTATAACGACAGTGGACTAACGCCTAATACCCATTATAGCTATTATGTTGAAGCTTACGATACTTCGGACCCTCCAAACACTTCGCCTGAATCGAATACACTAAATCTATCTACCCCAAGTCTGTATCCTCCACCAACAACACCTACTGGATTATCGGCAACGACAGTTACTGCTACCAGTCTAACTTTGTCTTGGAGCGCCAGCACTGACTCGGGCGGTCCGGGACTGGGCGGATACTACTTGTATCGTTATGTAACTAGTAGCGGTAGCGGTACCGCTACTAAGATTGCTTCACCCAGTGCTTCAGCCACTACCTATAACGACAGTGGACTAACGCCTAATACTAACTACAGTTATTACTTAATAGCTTATGACACCGCCACCCCGCCGGATACCTCTAACCAGTCAACTACTTATAACACTACGACTTATGCATTACCGTCTACACCAAGCAGTCTCACTAGCAGTGCGCTTACTGCTACCAGTCTAACTTTGTCTTGGAGCGCCAGCACTGACTCGGGCGGTCCGGGACTGGGCGGATACTACTTGTATCGTTATGTAACTAGTAGCGGTAGCGGTACCGCTACTAAGATTGCTTC
>Ga0326727_10002822_pt1 | contig 57620 bp, 42 predicted proteins | sample MB2enrmetagenome_FD_207643 | JGI IMG/M metagenome (GOLD analysis project Ga0326727, IMG submission 207643) | Lab enriched peat soil microbial communities from McLean, Ithaca, NY, United States - MB29MY | ecosystem: Environmental > Terrestrial > Soil > Wetlands > Peat | place: USA: New York... | reverse complement strand
GCTTGTAAAGAGGGTAGGTCGGCACTACAGCCGCTATTGAAAACGCGCCACTGATCGAAAAGGAGTTACGCCCAGGCAGGGATCAACTTTCACGCAAAAAAGTGCGCACCTGCGAAAGTTCGGCTAGACACCAATGTGCTGGTGAGCTCTTTCGCCACCCGCGGCCTTTGCGCAGTCGTCCTCCGGCATATTCTTGCGCAACACGACCTAAGACAAGACAGGCGAGCCCGCGCGGTCGCGGGCAGGCTCTTGCAGGTCGGGGTCGTAGTTAAGGTTGGGGCGGAGCCAGCGCTCCACTTGGCGCAAGTCCATGCCTTTGCGGCGGTGGTAATCTTCTACCTGGTCGCGGTCGATCTTGCCGACGGCAAAATACTTCGCTTCCGGGTGGGCAAAATACAACCCGCACACCGAGGCGGCCGGAGACATGGCGAAATTCTCCGTGAGCGTGATGCCGGTATTCTTCTCCACCTGCAAGAGGTCGAAAAGCTCGCGTTTCTCCGAGTGGTCGGGGCATGCAGGATAGCCGGGCGCGGGTCGAATTCCTTGGTAACTCTCATGGATCAAGTCTTCCGGCGCCAGGTTTTCATCCTTGCCATAACCCCAATACTCACGAACCCGTTTGTGCATTAACTCCGCCAGGGCCTCCGCCAAGCGGTCGGCCAGGGCCTTGGCCATGATGGCGCTATAGTCGTCGTGGTCTTCCTGAAAATGTGCGAGGAGCGGCTCCAGGTTCGTGCCCGCGGTCACGGCAAAGGCCCCTAGATAATCCTCAAACCGTGTCGTCTGCGGCGCTATGAAGTCCGCGAGCGCCCGGTTGTAACGGCCCGCCGGCTTCTCCATTTGCTGCCGCAAAGTGTGAAAGGTCGAAAGGAGCCCGGAGCGCGATGCGTCACGGTACACTTCGATGTCATCTCCCACACTGTTGGCTGGGAAAAGACCGATGACGGCGTTGGCGGTCAGGAGTTTTTCCCTCACCATGCGCTCGAGCAGCTTTTGAGCATCGCCCAGCAATTCGCGGGCTCTGCCGCCCACGGTCGCATCATCCAGAATCTTCGGATAGGCGCCCCGCAGCTCCCAGACTTGGAACAGGGGCGTCCAGTCGATGTAGGGGACGATCTCGGCCAGGGGCACGGCGGGAAAAGCACGAATCCCTGTGAACGCCGGCCGGGGAAGGCTCGCCTGGCTCCAGCGGATGGGCGGCTTGCGGCGGCGGGCCTCCTCCAGCGTCAGGAGTTTCTGGGCGGCGGGCTTGTGCGAGGCGCGGAGCTTCTCCTGCTCCCGCCGGTTCTCTTCCTGAAACGCCAGGCGCGAATTGGGATTCTTAAGCTGACTCACCACGCCGACGGCTCGCGAAGCGTCCGAAACGTGCACCACCGGCTGGCGGAAGTGGGGAGCAATTTTCACCGCTGTGTGCACGCGGCTGGTGGTGGCGCCGCCGATGAGCAGCGGAATGGTGAATCCCGCGCGTTCCATCTCCTTGGCTACGTGCACCATCTCATCCAGCGAAGGTGTGATGAGGCCGCTCAGGCCGATCATGTCCGCGTTGGCGTCCCGCGCGGTTTCGAGAATCTTCTCACAAGGAACCATAACACCCAGATCGATAATATCATAGTTGTTACATCCCAACACCACGCCCACAATGTTCTTGCCGATGTCGTGCACGTCGCCCTTCACGGTGGCCATCACGATCTTGCCTTCGGCGCGAGCCTTGCCGCCCGATTCTTTCTCCGCTTCCAGGAAGGGAAGCAAATGGGCGACAGCCTTCTTCATGACGCGGGCGCTTTTGACAACCTGGGGCAGAAACATTTTTCCGGAGCCGAACAGGTCGCCCACCGCGCTCATGCCAGCCATCAATGGGCCTTCGATCACGCTCAAGGGCTTGCCCAGCTTTTGGCGGGCTTCCTCGGTGTCAGCCTCGATGTGGTCGCCGACGCCTTTCACCAACGCGTGCAGCAGACGCTCCTCCACCGTGCCCTGGCGCCAGGCGTCTTCCTGAACTGCCGCCCGGCCGCCCTGCTTGACCGATTCAGAAAAAGCGAGCAGCCGTTCCGTGGCGTCGGGGCGGCGGTTGAGCAGGACATCCTCGACCAGCTCGAGCAGATCGCGCGGCAGTTCCTCGTAAACAGCCAGTTGCCCGGCGTTCACAATGCCCATGTCCATTCCCGCCCGTATGGCGTGGTACAAAAATGCCGAGTGCATGGCCTCGCGGATCGCGTTGCTGCCGCGAAACGAGAACGAGATGTTGCTGACGCCCCCGCTCACCTTGCACCCGGGAAGGGTGGCCTTGATCTGCCGCGTGCTTTCGATGTAACTCACCGCATAGTCGCGGTGCTCTTCGATTCCCGTCGCCACCGTGAGCACGTTCGGGTCAAAGATGATGTCGCTCGGGTCCACGCCCACTTCTTCCGTGAGAATCCGGTAACTGCGGGCGCAGATCGCCACGCGGCGCTCCGTTGAGTCCGCCTGGCCCGACTCGTCGAAGGCCATCACCACCATCCCGGCGCCGTAGCGCTTGATCAACCGGGCGCGCTGCTTGAAAACCTCCTCGCCTTCTTTGAGGCTGATGGAATTGACAATGCCTTTGCTCTGGATACACTTCAGTCCCGCCTCGATGACGCTCCATTTGGAGCTATCGATCATGATGGGGACGCGGGCGATGTCGGGCTCGGAGGCGACGTAGTTCAAGAAGGTGGTCATCGCCTGCACGGAGTCCAGCATGGCCTCGTCCAGGTTGACGTCGATGATTTGGGCGCCGCCCTCGACTTGCTGCTTTGCGACGCTCAAGCCCTCCTCGAATTGCCCGCCCAGGATCAGCTTGGCAAATTTGGGCGAGCCGGTGACGTTGGTGCGCTCGCCGATGTTGACGAAGCCGGTTTCAGGGCGAATCACCAGCGGCTCAAGCCCGCTGAACTGGGAATGGCGCTCGAGTTGGGGCGGCACACGGGGTGGGAAGGCGCGGACTGCCTCGCGGATGGCGCGAATGTGCGCGGGCGTGGACCCGCAGCAGCCACCCACGATGTTCACCCAGCCGTTCGCGGCAAACTCGCGCAAGTCCGCTGACATGCTCTCCGGCGTTTCGTCGAACCCCCCGAAAGAATTGGGCAGGCCGGCGTTCGGATAGCAGCTTGTGAAGATGGGCGCGATTCGCGAGAGCTCCTCGATGTGGGCGCGCATCTGTTTCGCGCCCAGCGCGCAGTTGATCCCCACGCTGAGAAGCGGCGCCTGGGAAACCGATATCCAGAAGGCCTCCACCGTCTGGCCCGAGAGCGTCCGGCCGCTCAGGTCGACGATGGTCACGGAGGCCATCAGCGGCAGGCGCTTGCCCGTGTCCTCAAAATACTGATCGGCGGCGAAGAGCGCCGCTTTGCCGTTGAGCGTATCGAAGATGGTTTCGACCAGAAGCAGGTCAACGCCTCCGTCCACCAAGCCGCGGATTTGCTCGTAGTAGGCGTCCCTTAACTGGTCGAAGGTCACCGCGCGGGCGGCGGGGCTGGAAATGTCTTGCGACGCAGACGCCGTGCGGCTGGTCGGGCCAATGGACCCGGCAACCCAGCATGGGCGTCCGGCATTGTCGCTCATGAACCTGGCCGCAGCGCGACGCGCTGCTTGCGCCCCCGCTTTGTTGATGTCGTAGACAAAACCCTCCAGGCGGTACTCGGCCATCGAGATCGCGGTGGCATTAAAGGTGTTGGTCTCGATGATGTCTGCGCCGGCCTCGAGGTATTGCCGGTGGATGTCCTCAACTATCGCCGGCTGGGTGATATTCAAGACGTCGTTGCACAAACGCAAGTCTCGCCCGTGGCGGGCGAACTCCTTGCCGCGATAGTCCGCCTCCTCGAGCTTATGGGCCTGGATCATGGTGCCCATGGCGCCGTCGAGAATGACAATGCGGCGTTTCAGCGTGTCGACAAGCGAATTCGTGCTGGGCCTGGCATCGGTCATTGTGAAGAAGTGCTCCTCCACTTCAAAGCCGCACAACAGGCGGTTTAATGGCCCCTCTTAGGGTTCGTTTACACTCAAAAGCCAGTTCGTTTTGCGCACTCCAAAAACGTAAGTCCTTTATTTGCCTTAGATGGCTGAGTTCGTTCCCCCGAATTAGTATCTCTTTCTACTTTTGCGCGATTTTTCCCCCCTTGCCACGTCCATTTCGCGCTCCCTTGCCGAATCCGCTTGCGAGAGTTCTTATGCGATAAACCCTAATCAAGAACCATGACACCCGCTCGGAGGCGGTGGGCCAGTTCGATGTAGCGGCGGTTTTACACCGCCGCATGGCGAGGTAAACTCGCCGCTACAACCCCCCGGTAGTGCGTCAACGGTCCCTAAGCTGCCGTAAATGCGTTTTCCGGCAGCCGCGGGCTCATGGTCCACAGGGTGGGGCTGGCGGCCCAAGCCGTGCTTGTCCCCGCGAATGTTCCGGCCGCCTGCTATACGCTAGCAGTCTAGCCAATTTCAGGGTGTTTGTCAAGTGCGTTCGAACTCCGAATCTCCGGGGTGACTGGTTGGTAAATTCTCGAACGGAGTCGGTCTTTGATCGAGACTGTCGCAGGTCCTGGCGGCGTCGATCACCTGCAAGCTCTTCCCTGCGCAGGCAAGTCCAAAGCTGAGAATCACGGACGTGGTATTGACCAGAAAATCCCCGCCCAACAGAATGAGATTCTTTTTGGGCTTTGAATATGCTAGACTGTCAGCTAGCTTTTTTGGAAAGGGGGTACCCAGGCATGCGCAGGGTCGGACTATTCCAGGCCAAGAACGAACTTTCCGCGCTGGTTGAACGGGCGTCCAAGGGCGAGGAAATCATGATTACCCGGCGAGGGCAAGAGGCTGCCATCCTGGCGCCTGCCGATCGGCGGTCGAGGCGCGCGCCTCGGGATGTGGTCGAGCATATTCGGCAGACCAGGAAGGGTGCTCGTTTGCCTGCAGGCTACACTCTGAAGAGGCTGGTTGAGGAGGGGAGGCGGTTTTGAGTCGATTCATCTTGGATGCCTCGGTTGCCTTATGTTGGTACTTTGAGGACCAGAAGACGGCATACACCGAAGCTGTTTTCAATTGCCTGGCGAGAGGTGATGAGGCGCTCGTGCCAGCCGTCTGGCCCCTGGAGGTCGTCAACAGTCTGGTGGTGGCGGTTCGGCACAAAACCGTCAGCGCTGCGCAATTGGAAACTTTTGTTCGAGACCTCAAAGACCTGCCGGTCGAAGTGGACACCCAAGGTATCGAGAGGGTTTATTCATTCATCGTTCGGCTCTCTCAGCAGCACCAGCTCTCGTCCTACGATGCAGCGTACCTGGACCTGGCTTTGGTTGAAGGCCTGCCCCTTGCCACTCTGGACAAGAATTTGCGCGCCGCCGCGAAACGCGCCGGGGTTGAGTTACTCAAAGTGACAGTTTGAAATGACTAAAGGCGCGCGCCGCTCATTTTGGCGACGTGGCGTGGGCGGGGCTGGCACCCGGGGCAGAAATGGCTGCTGCGTCCTGCGATGACGATGCGCCGGATCAGGCGGCCGCAGCGACGGCAGGGTTCGCCGGTGCGCTGGTAAACGCGCAGGCGCGGCTCGTAATTGCCGGGGCGGCCCTCGATGTCAACGTAGTCGCGGAAGCTCGTGCCCTGGAGCTTCACCGCGTTGTTCAAAACTTTCCTCACGGCTCGAAACAGACCGCGCGCCTTGGCGGTGGAAACGCGGCCGGGCTGCGCCAGGGGATGAATTCCGGCCACAAACAGCGATTCATCCGCGTAGATATTGCCCAGCCCGGCCAGCAACTGCTGGTTCATCAGCCAACTCTTGATGGCGCCGCGGCGGCCGCGCATGGCTTTCAGGAACTGTTCTTCGGTAACCTCCTGTGCGTCCGGACCGAGGCGATCGAGCACCGCCTTCACCTCCTCGAGTGTGCAGGACCGCAACCTGCCGAACCGCCGGACATCGCGAAAGCGCAATTCCTCGCGCTCGCCCAGGGCCAGCAGCACATGAGTGTGCGGCGCGAGAGGCGCCTCGCAGGCGGCGACTGTAAATTGCCCGGTCATGCCGAGCCGCACCAACAGATAACGCGTCGGCGCGTTCTCCGCCTCGAGCTCCAGAGCGAGCGCCTTCCCCTTGCGCCGGATTGAAACGATGGTGCGCCCTTCGAGCTCGACGGCGAACCGCTCCGGAGAGCCAATAATGACGCCGGGATGACGGATCTCGATGGAGAGGATACGGCGTCCCAAGGCGCGCTTCTGGAGACCTTGCGAAACCGTTTCGACTTCGGGAAGTTCGGGCATTGCTCAAGGGCAGTGGCTAGTGTCTAGTGCCTAGTGGCTAGACGCAGCGTAGAAGATTAGTATAGCTCGCCACTGGCCATTGTCCAGGAATTGCTGGTCACTAGCCACTAGGCACTAACCACTAACCACTGCTCTATTCATAGCGCAGCGCCACCATGGGATCGACCTTGGTCGCGCGGCGGGACGGCGGTGCGCAGCATCACCGCCGGCGGTTGCCAGGGAAGTTGCTTGTAGGGGAAGTAGCAAATAGGTTCGGGCAACCACAAGGGTTGCCCCTACACCATGTTGGGGGGGATTCGTTTTCAGCGACTAAGCGCAGCGGGCCAGCACGTCGCGCGTTCTGGCCACGGTGAGTTGAGATCTAACTTGCTACACAGCTACCTTGATGTCGCTACCTTCAACTTGGACAGGGTAGGTAAGGACTTTGGCGGAACTGTCCCCGACCACCTCACCGGTGCGAACGTTGTATTCCCACTGGTGCCAGGGACAAACGACCACCTCACCCATGAGATCTCCTTCGCCGAGCGGTCCGCCCTGGTGCAAGCAGGTGTTGTCAGTGGCGTAGATCTTGCCGCCCACATTGAAAAGGGCAATCGTCTTTCCCATCACTTCGACAACCTTCGCCGATCCTGGATTAAGTTCGGAAAGGCTTGAAACTTTGACAAACTCCGCCATGGATGCTTCTCCTGTGTAGACGCGGCTTTACATCGCCATGTGGTTTTGCGCCCGCCCAAGTCATTCCCGCGAAGGCGGGAATCCAGTTCGTAGACAACGCCTTGCGAAGGATCGCAGACTGGATTCCCACCTTCGCGGGAATGACCCCGCCGGCAATAAGGCCTAAGCGACCTGGACCATTTCCGGTGTTCCGACCTTGCCGATGCGGACGGATTTCTTGAACTCTTCCAACATGCTCTCTTTCAGGCGAACCTCGGTGGGCCGCTTACCCAAGCTCATGCCGTCAATCTTCTCCTGAAGCTTAAGAAGGGCGTAAAACAGGTTTTCCGGTCGCGGTGGGCAGCCGACCACATAAACATCTACGGGGACGATCTTATCCACACCCTGGAGCACCGCATAGGTATTGAAAGGGCCGCCCACGCTCGAACACGCTCCCATGGAGATGCACCATTTGGGGGCCGGCATCTGCTCCCAGATCCGCTTGATGGCGGGCGCCATCTTCAGCGTCACCGTGCCGGACACAATCATGAGATCAGATTGGCGCGGGCTGGGACGAAACACTTCCGCCCCGTAACGCGCCATGTCAAAACGCGAGGTGGTGGAAGCAATCATTTCGATGGCGCAGCAGGCCAATCCGAAGGTGAGCGGCCAAAGGGACGACAATCGCGCCCAATTGAAAATCTGGTCCACCGTGGTGATGATGAAATTTCGCTCAAAGCGATTTTCAATCCAACTCATACGCCCACCTCAGCCCGTCTCCCGGAAATACCCGGGATTCAATGCGGAGCCCTTGCCCCAGGTTTTATTATACCCCGGAAGGCGGACTGCGAGTGCGCGTTCACTCGGCCGGGGGCCTCAATTTGCGGACCGCGGCAGCTCCGGCGGCATCGCCGGCCGCCTCGAGGGCTTGAGCTTCGGCGGTATAGGCTTGCCGATAAGTTGGGTCAATTTCGCGCGCCGCACGAAACTGCTCTGCCGCCGCGGAAAAGAAGAACCAGCAGGCAATCACCAGCAGAGGAAAACTGAACGCCGCTTCCTTGAAGAAAAGTGCCGGCAAATAGGCAAGCGCAGCAAGAGCGTGAGGGGCCAGGCGCCGGCTCCCTGATTTCTCGACGCGCAGGAAAAGTAAAAACGCCAGCAGGTAGAAAAAAACCGCAACCCATCTCCGGAACGGATGCGATCCAAGCCACGGCTTCGACACAGATTCGGTGCATCTGGTCAGCAAGGTCTACCACACATCCTGCTCGTCCGTGAGCGGCAAATCGACCACGGCGTCTTGCTTGGCGGATTGATACATGGCGAGTGCCCACTCGAGGGTTGGGCGTACGCTGGCGAGTGTGATCATAGGCTCGCGACCGTGTTCGATTGCGGCAGCCATGTCCTCAATCACCGCTTGATGATCGTGGAAGCCGAGAGCGGCCGCGCCGGTTGCGCCGGTAGCTGCGGCGGCGTTTCCGTAGTGGCGGATTTCATCGTCTTCCGGCCGCTCGTCCTTGAACTTCCAGGTGTCGATGCGCTCGCCCACCATGATCGCCGTGCCGCATTCTCCGTTCACTTCGATCCGAAGATCCGTGCCGGGCCAGAGGGCTGTAGATGCCTGCACAACGCCTTGGGCGCCGTTCCGATAAGTCACGAAGGCCAGCGCTGTGTCTTCGACGGGGATGCCTGGGTGGGCGAGGTTGGTCATGTGCGCCTGGACTCGCTTGACGGGGCCGACAAGATACTGCAGAAGGTCGATGTAATGGAAGGCCTGCTGAATGGTGACGCCTGCTCCCGAACGGCGTTGCGTGCGCCAACCATCCGATGTGTAATAGTGGAGGGGACGAAACCACTTCATATACGTATCGGCGTGAAGGATTCTCCCGAAACGGCCCTCCAGAATAGCTTCGCGAATGGCTTGCACGGCGCGTCGCGTCCGGCATTGAAGCACCACACCGATCTTCACGCCTGCGGCGGCGCAAACTTTTTGCATCTTATCCATTTCCCGTAACGACATGGCAGGCGGTTTCTCCACCAGGACGTGCTTCCCCGCGCGTGCTGCTTTGAGCGCAGGCTCGACGTGCAAATGATTAGGAGTGAGAATACAGACCACCTGAACCTCGGGATCGACGAGCATCTGCTCCAGGCTGGCGTATGCCTTGCACTCGAAGTCACTCGTGAACTTGGCCAAGCGGTCGGCATACAAGTCTGATGCGCCCACCAAGCGGACCAGGTTCGAGGCCCGAATCGCTTGAGCATGGAACGGGGCGATCAGCCCCGTCCCCAAAAGTCCAAATCCCAGCCGTGAATCGTTTGCCATCACTTCCTCACTGTCTGTCATTCCGGGATCAGCAAAATCTTCAACGCCTGCTTCGCCTCGATATCCGCGAACGCGCTCCTCCACTCCATCAGCGGCGACCGGCGAGTGATAATCTCGCCCGCCGGCAGACGGCCGCCGGCAAGCAGGTGAATGGTCCTGTCCCAGCTTGTGTAGCTGGTCGAAAGGTTGAAGATCACGTCGCACACTTTGAATGCTGCCTTGTCCCAGGGGAAGGGGATGGAGTCCTTGCCTGTCAAACCTATTACGCAGATGCGGCCTTTCTTGCGGATCAATTCGACAGCCGAAGCGATGGCCGGGGCCGCGCCGCTGCACTCGATCACTAAATCGGCACCCAAGCCTCCGGTGAGCTCCTGCACAACCTTGAGAGGCTCTTCCTCTGCCACATTGATTACCGTTTCAAACCCAAGGTCCCTCGCCTTTTTCAGGCGCAAAGCCTCATCCGCCGGAGTTCCCACAATGGCCACGTGCCGGGCGCCGGCGGCTCGCGCCGTTAACCCTGCCAGCAAACCAATGGGCCCCGGCCCCAGAACCACCACAAAGTCGCCCGCGTCGATTCGGGCGCGCTCCACCACATCGTGCACGGTGTTGGCCGTCGGCTCGACTAGCGCAGCCAAATCATAACTCATTGCATCCGGGATGCGATGGAGCAGCCGCTCGGGCATTTTCAGATACTTCGCGAAGGCGCCGTCAATCCCCCAGCCGGGCGAGCGCTTCAAGGGACAGATCTGGATGTTTCCGGTACGGCACAAATAACAGTGTCCGCAGGCGCGTGTGTGGGGCTCGCCCACCACTCGATCGCCGGCCTTAAACAGTTGCGTCTCTGGCCCAGCCTCGATGATCTGGCCCGAAAACTCGTGCCCCAAGATTACCGGAGGCCAATAAGGAAACTCATCGTGCCAGACATGCACATCCGTTCCGCAGATTCCGCAGGCCTTAACTTCAATGAGCACCTCGCCGGGGCCGGGCGACGGCTCGGGGACATCACGAATCTCGAGGAAGCCCACTCCTTTTTGCGTCTTGACCAGTGCCTTCATCCCTTGGCTCCTCCACACCATGCCGCGAGAAAGCGCACCAATATCGCTGCCGCCTGAGCAATCTCATCCAGTTCGATCTGCTCGTCGTTGGTGTGAGCAAAACGCAGGCTCCCAGGGCCGAACACCACCGTTGGTATGCGCATTTGGTTGTTATAGAACCAGGAATCGCAGGAAGCTGTCATGGCGCTAACCTCGCCAGCCGCACCGGCATCGCGGCAGCATGATGCGAGACCGGCAACCAGCGGGTGTGCCGGATCCAGGACATGGGCATCGTGGCGGTACATGAATTCCAGCGTGAAGTGTTCGCGCAGCCATTCATCTCCGCCCTCCAGAATGGCCTGCCGGATTTCCTCCATCACCTGGTGGCGAGTCTTGTTGGGGAGGAAGCCCAGCACCCCCTCGAGTGAAGCAGAAGCAGGCGCTGTGGCCGGCCAGTCGCCCGCCGCCAGTTTGCCGAAAGTGATGGGCATGGGGTTGGCAAACTGGTCGAACAGGGGAATGCCGCGGGACGTGGCCAGGAGGCGGGCATGATACTGCTCGAGGACCTCCAGCGTTCGGATGGCCAGCTTGAGAGCGCTTACTGTATCACCGGCACGGCCGCTGTGCCCCGGCTTGCCCGTGCAAGTTACTCGGAACCAAACCGCGCCGCGCACCGAAGAGAGTATGCGCAGGTCGGTCGGCTCCATCACAATACAGCCGTCGGATTCGACACCGCGGCGCACCATGGCCAGCGTCCCGTTACCGCCCACTTCCTCCTCGACCACGAGATGGGCTATGACATCTCCTTTAAGCTTCACCCCCAGGCGTTGGGCGGCCAACAAAGCAGTGAACAGCGTCGCCACCTGCCCCTTGGCATCGCAAGCGCCGCGGCCATGCACGCGATTCTCCTTCACTCGGGGATCGAACGCGTGCTCCTGCCCCTGGGAGGGAGGCACGACGTCGAGATGAGTATTGAAGAGCAGAGACCGCCCGCCGCCTGTTCCGGCCACGCGCACTCGTAAGTTCGACCGCCCCTCGTATTCGATCCCGCGCACCGGGTCGGCGTAGTCTTCGTCCGCGCGCAGCGCGTTGGTGAGTGGTATCCGCTCCACCTCACCGACCTCTGCGAAGCGCCGGGCGGCCCACTCCACAACTTCCGCTTCTTTGCCGGGAAGGGAGGGGAAACGAATCAGGCCGCAGAGAAATTGCTCGGTGACGCCACGCAGGGCCCCCACCGCATCGCGAATTTCGGACATCGCAAAATTATTCATAGGCGGGAAAGCGCTTTCTCGAAGATGTCCAGACTTTCGTCGGCTTCAGCCTCAGATATGACCAGCGGCGGCGCCACCCGGATCACATTGCCGAAAACACCCACCGAACCGATCAACAGGCCGAGTTCAGCGGCCAGATCAATCAGTCTTCGAGTGAGGTCCGGCGCGGGCTGCTTGGTTTTCTTATCTTTGACGAGCTCGACCCCCATAACCAATCCCATGCCTCGCACATCACCCACGTAAGGGGACTCCTCCATCATCTCAAGGAGGCGCGATTTCATTAAAGCGCCTATACGTAGAGCATTTTCTTCCAGCCGTTCACGCCGCATGATATCGACAACCGCGCTGACGGCGGCGCTGGCCAACGGGTTCCCTCCCATCGTGCTGCTCATTTCCCCTGGGCCTAAGACTCCAATCACCTCGCTGCGAGCCGCGATTGCCGAGGCCGGAACACCGCTGCCAATCCCTTTGGCGATGCACACCAGGTCGGGAGTCAGCCCTTCCCATTCCATCGCCCAGAATTTGCCTGTCCGCCCGAAAGAGGACTGCACCTCGTCGAGCGTGAAGAGGAGACCGCGCCCCCGCAGCCATTGCACGAGGCGCGTCAACCATCCTTGGGGAGGAAAGATAAAGCCTGCCGCACCCTGGTAGGGCTCCACGATCAGGCCCGCCAAGCTTCCCGTGCTGTTGGCGCGCACCGCATCCTCGAGGTAGTCCAGGCAGAGCATGTCGCAGGTGGCGGGATCAGCACGGAAGGGGCAGCGGTAACAATAAGGAAAAGGGACGCGAATGGAGCCGGGAATCGTTGGGCCATAGCCCTTCTTCGGGCCGGGCAAGCCGCCGGCGCTCAGGGCGGCATAAGTGCGACCGTGAAAACCACCGTAAAAGCTGATGATTTCGAACTTGCCGCTCTGGCGCTTCATTATCCGCAGGGCGGCCTCGATGGTTTCACTCCCGGTGGTGAGAAAGAAACACTTGTCAAGGAAAGCCGGCAGGACGGAGACCAGCTTTTCAGCCGCAATCACACGCCACTGGTGCAGGCACTCATAATTGTTCAGAAGCTTTCCCGCGACCTCTTGCACGGCTTTGACCAAGTCGGGATGGCAGTGCCCCACGTTGGTCACGAGAACGCCCGAGGTCCAGTCGATAAAAGTGTTGCCGTCGGCGTCGGTTACGACCACGCCGGAAGCATGGTCCCAGGCGACCTGCGCCTGGTAGCCGGTGCATTGTGCCTCCACACGCGCCCAGCGTGTGAAGAACTCCTTCGAACGCGGCCCTGGCAAGGGCCCTTTTACCGACGTAATGCGGTCACCCATCATTCACCTCGCAAACCGGTCGTACGTAGCGGCGAGTTTACCTCGCCCTGCCGAAGCATTCTCAACCAGTCGTACGTAGCGGCGAGTTTACCTCGCCATGCCGAAGCGCGCTCTCTCAAACCGCTGGCTTCGCGGTAAAGCGCGGCGGCTGCCCGGCCAGGAATCGGTCAATCTCGGTCACGATCAGTTCCCGGATGCGCCGCCCCGAGTCCTCCGAGTACCAGGACAAGTGCGGCGTCAGGAAAGTGTTGGGCAGGCGGAAAAGGGGAGAGTCCGGCGGGGGAGGCTCGACATCGAACACGTCGATCCCCGCGCCAGCGATCACGCCCTTCTCGAGCGCCCTCGCCAGCGCCTGCAAGTCAACCATCAGCCCGCGTGAAGTATTCACAAGGTAGGCAGTGGGCTTCATCATGGCGAGGGTCCGGTCGTTTACCAGGTGCCGTGTCTCGGCGGTGAGCGGGGTGTGAATGGTGATAAAGTCGGCGTTGCGGAAAACCGTCTCTTGATCTACCACCTCAATCCTCAATTCCTCTTTCCGTTCCTCCGAGAGATAGGGATCGCAGATCAGAAACTTGAATCCGAACGACTTCAGCTTGCGGTAGACGAGCGAGCCGATGCGGCCACAGCCGATGATGCCCAAGGTTTGGCCCGCCATAAGGAAAATGGGTACCGCCTCGCTGAAATCCCAGGAACCGCGGGCTGACGAAATATCCAGCGCTCGACGACTGGCAGCCAGACGCCGGCCGCAAGCCAGCAGAAGCGCAATGGCCTGCTCGGCCACCTCCTCAGCGCAGTAATCCGGAATGTAGCAGAGTGGGATGCCCGCTTTTTCGAGTGCCGCCACATCGACATTGTCGTACCCCACCCCGTGACGGATCACCAGCCGGCACCTCTCCCACCTCGAGATAATCTCGGAGGAGATGGACACCATGTTGACGATCACCACATCCGCGTCGCGGGTCGCTGCGATGACGTCTGAATTCGGCGCGAACTTAAGCTGATAAGTGACCAGTTCCACGCCTCGCCTGGTCAACTCCTGGGTTTCCCAATTGAGATCGGGTTCGATGTAATCAGTGACTACGACCTTCAGCGGTTTCATATTTGCGCGCTCCAGCCACCCTCAACCGAACGATGAGTTTTATCCGATAGCCGGCTCTCGTCGTCCATTGTGGAGGAGGAATTCTACCCCGGCGCGGGGCGTTATGCCAAGGTGTCTGTCCCAGGGACTCTTCAAGGTATTTCTGCGTGACTTGGTTTAGAATAATTCACCGCGCTACGTCAGGCTCTTGGAGCCGGGGTGGCGGGCGGCTAGGAAAAGGCGGTCAAGAGGAGGTCAAGTTGCAGAAATTAACGAAAATTGGGGAAGCGGGTGTGGGCAAGGCGGTTGTCTTCTTGACCGTCGTGCTCCTTCTGGTGATTGCGATCTTGGCCCTGAAGGTCACCAATCGCGAGGCCCCTGCCATCGAAATGCAGCCGGAAATCAGGGGAATCGGCGTCAGCACACCCTTAGATCTCAGGGTCCACGACTCGCGCTATCGCATCAAGTCGGTTGTGGTGGAAGTCCGTCAGGGAGACCGAACGTTTCAAGTTCCACTGGAGAGCAGTGGGGAGGCGGTTCGCGCTCCCCAATGGTGGAAGTTCTGGTCGCGCCATGTGGAGAGCAGCGCCAACTTCCATGCGAGCGTGGGACGCAAAGCGATCCCGGACCTTAAGGAAGGTTCTGCAAGGCTCATTGTCACAGCCACGAACAATTCCTGGGGGCGATTCTTTCGAGGCGGCCAGAGCCAATTGATCAAGGACTTGCCGGTCCGCTTTTTCCCGCCCCGCGTTGAAGTCTTGACCGCCCAGCACTATATCAACCGGGGTGGCTGCGATATGGCCCTTCTCAAGGTTTCTGAGGGGACCGTCGAATCCGGCGTGCAAGTGGGCAACTACTTTTTCCCGAGTTTTCCGGTGAACGACTCCGATCCCACCTCCCGGATGTGCATTTTCGCATTTCCTTACGACGTTGACCCTGCGACCCCGGCCCGCGTCGTAGCGCGCGACGATGCCGGAAACCAGACCCTGGTCAATTTCAACTACCGGGTCTTTCCCAAGAAGTTCAAGTCGGACACCATCAATCTTACAGACGATTTCATACAACGTGTCGTTCCCCCCATATTGGCTCAGACGCCCGACTTGTCAGATCAAGGCAGCCCGCTGAAGAATTTCCTGCTGGTCAATGGCCCTCTTCGCCGCATGGATGCCCAGCAGTTGGTGGCGTTCTCCCAGAAGACCGCTCCACACCTCACCTGGAGTCAACCCTTCGTGCAGCTCGGAAACTCCAAAGTCGAAGCTGCCTTTGCTGACTACCGGACCTACGTGTACAACGGCCAGGTGGTTGACCACCAAACGCACCTGGGGTTTGATCTGGCCGTTGTGCAGCACACTCCGGTGTTGGCCGCCAACGACGGCAAGGTGATCTACGTGGGCTTTCTCGGCATCTTCGGCAACGTCGTGGTGATAGACCACGGCTGCGGCTTACAAAGCCTCTATGCCCATTTGAACTCGTTCGATGTGAAGGAAGGGGAATCGGTAAAACGAAGCCAGGTCATCGCGCACAGTGGCCAGACCGGACTGGCCGCTGGCGACCATCTGCATTTCACCATGCTACTGGATGGAATCCCCGTCAATCCCGTCGAATGGTGGGACCCGCACTGGATACACGACCGGATCGAGGCGAAGCTCAAGTAGGTGTCAGGTGTCGGGGTTCTGATTTGTGATTTGCGATTTGTGATTGGTGATTGATAGGTGTGTGGGCTCTGAAAATCACCCCTTAAATGCCGTTCCCGCGAAAACGGGAATCTAGCCTCGTCTGGGTCCGAGGTGGGCCCCCGCCTGCGCGGGGGTGACGACTGGGCTGTCAAAACATATGCGCTTGCTCGGCTGACACCTGGTGCCTGGCATCAGTCAATCTCCAATCACAAATCGCAAATCAGAACCCCGACACCTGACACCTGGCACCTGACACCTGCTTCACCTCGCCACCCGGCTGAGATAAAAGTCGAAGAACTTCTTAGGGTCGGTTTGCATCCCCACCCTGGCGTTCGCGGGCTTGCCTTTGGCGACCCGAGTGAATCCCTGGCCATCAACCTCGATGGCCAACTGTCGAGTCTCACATATCTTGGGATCAAGGAGCATCGCCACAGCCATGGGGTCAAACAGAGTCGGAGTCTCGTTGCCCCAAAGGTGATAGAGAATCGTCAGCGCGTTGGTGAGCGGCGTGAGATGCGTGAAGACGCGGCGGCGCCCTGCGGCATCGAGTTGCAGCATCGCCGTTACATCGAGCGGGGCCATCAGCAGGGGCACGCCGGATGAGAACACGGTCCGCGCCGCTTCGGGGTTCGACTTGATATTCCATTCCGCTTCCGGCTTCGAATCCGGTCCGTAACCACGCGCGATCGATCCCCCCATCATAGCGATCAGCTTGATCTTCTTCGCCATTGACGGGTCGGACTTCAGCAGCGCGGCCACATTGGTCAGCTCTCCGATGGCAATGAGGGTGACCCTTCCCGGCCGCCGATTGATCTCGGTTCGCATGAAATCGACCGCTCCGCTCATGTGCAAAGCAGGACTCGAGAAGCCATTCGCCCAGCGAGTTTGGTCAATGGGCTGGGGCTTTCCGGGTGGGCCCGCATAGATCGGAACATCGCGCCACCGTCCGCCCGCCTCCCAAAGCATTTTGGCCGCAAGCCGCGCTCGCGCCTGAGTGTCGCCCGCCACAGTGGTTACGCCCAGAAGTTCTAACTCGGTGCTGTTGATGATCAGCGCTAGCGCAAAGGCATCATCAATGTCCGTGCCAATGTCGGTGTCGAGGATGATGGGCATCTTCGCGCCCGCAGCAGGAAGAGAAGTCAAGGCAAAGGCGAGGCCAACCAACAGTATTCGGCTTAGATTAAACATAGAAATTTTCCCAGGCAGAACGGCGAGGCGACGAGCAGCGTTCAGTTGGATGTGCGCAAATGGTTGAAGTTAACGACATCGATGTTCTGTCCTACGAGATATTGGGTCAACCGAAAATCGTCAGTGAGAACGAGGTATTTCCCGCTTGCGGCCTGAAGGATGGCTGCGTCGGTGAGCCCAAACTTGGGGAAGGCCTTCTCATCTCCCAATTTCTGGCTGGGTGTGTAATACTCGTGCAGGTTTTTGAGGCCATGGGCGAAATGCTTCCAAAAATAGTACCTCAAGTTCTCTGGTAGTTGCCCCAGTAGGTTGCTCACTTCCGTGAGGATACTGGGGGTGGTAACAACCTCTTTGAACTGTTCAATGTAATCGGCTAAAAGCTCAAAATCCCCAATTGTGAATTGGTCTGTCCTCTTGAATTTCTCGATTCGGGTCGGGTCGTACTGGCCCACGAAGAGCAAGAGAAGCAAATTCGAGTCGATAAGGAGGCCTTCCCTGCGGTGAACGCTCGCTGTGTCGGGAGCACTACTCGACATGCTCGACCTCACGGATCTTCATCGAGATGACCTCCCCCGTCTCCCCATCGACCTTAAAGACCTTAAAGGCACGCGGACCTCTCCTAGCGAACTGGGGCAAACTGGAAGGACGGTCGTACCCGAGGGTAATGAGCCAATAGCGCCCCTTTCGCTCAGCCTCTTCAAGAAGCACATTTGTGAATTGGCCATCATAAAGGTTCGTGAAGTACTCACCGGCCTTCTCTGCGGCCTCTTTGACGCTTATCATTGCCATCAACCCCTCTCGACTCGCTGGATCTCCGTAAAAGGGACATGCCAATCAATTGCGTCGCCTGGCAACCCTCTTAGCCATTATTCCTCCGTTGTCCTAAGGAATCAACCGCTCACTTCACCACCGGCGCCAGCGCCACGCTCACCAAGCCGGTGATGAAACAGGCGAACATCAAGGCCAGCAGACGCTTGGTGGTTGCATCTGCGCCCCGGAATTCCTTCCAAACAAACACTCCCCAGATCGCACCGACCATCGTCGCGCCCTGACCGAGCGCGTAGGAAGCTGCCGGCCCGACCATCTGGGCGTAGGATGCAACGAAGTTGGAAATCGTGCCCACGCCCCACGCCATGCCGCCCACCAAGCCCCAGAAGTGCCATCTTCCGGCGCCGCGAAAATAATCTCCCACTGCGACCGGCGGTCCGGAAACCGGCCTCCGCATCAAGAAATAGTTCAGTGGAAAGTTAGAAACCAGCAATCCCAAAACAAAGACGAAGGCCACCGTGTACGGGCCAAGGTGGTTCTCTCCTTTAATCGCCTTGGCGACGAAAGGGTAGAACAGCCCCATCACCACTCCACCCACTACGCTGACCACGATCCCCGTTACGCTCACGGGCTGGCCCTTCGCTTGCCTTCGGTAAGCCAGAGCGTCCAGAGCAATGGCCAGGCACACCAGCGAGATTCCTCCAAAAAGCATCCAGGGATTGCCCTTCGGCGTGATGATGTAGTTCAGGACCGAGCCGACCACCAGCGCCAACCCTACGCCTACGGGAAAAGCCACAGCCATGCCCGCAATGGCGATGCCGGCCACAATCAGGATGTTGCCGAGGTTGAAGACGACGCCCCCCAGGAAGGCGAGCAGGAAATGATGACCGTCCGCGGCGCGGAGGTTTTGAATGAAGCTGTCCGGGCTGGCAGTCGAGGTGCTCCCCAGCGTGAAACCCAGAATCAGCGCGATCAGTAGAATGCCCCAGACGTAGTCCCAATAGAAAAGCTCAAATCGCCAGCCCTTGCAGAGCTTCTGAGTGTTCGCCCAACTGCCCCAGCAAATCATGCTGAGCAGGAGCATCGAGAGGGCGACCCCATAAACAGCGGGTATGAACATAGTAAGTTGACCTCCCCAAAGTTTTGACCGGCGCAGTTAGCGATGCCTGAATTCCACCTCGGAGCGGCTGGAATTTGATATCCCGAATCCGGACGGGGGCCGAAGGCGCGAGCTCCGCCTACTCCGGCATGCTGATGGGCACGGTCCGCCCTTCGCTCGCCGACTGATAAATGGCTTCCATCACGGCCACATCGCGCATGCCTTGCACGCCGTTCGGTTCGGGATCGCGCCCGCGCCGGATCGAGTCGGCCAAGGCATCGATCTCCAGCGCCAACTCGTCAATCACCTTGAACTTCTTCTCGAACCACCGCCCGCCGATCTCGCCGAACATGCAGCGCTCGAGGTCATATTGGAACGCGGGGTTGAGGCAAGCCCAGCCCTTCTCGCCGTGGACCTGCAAAAAAGACGACTCTGCGGCCTTGAAGCTTGAGGTGGCCTGCGCCACGATCCCGCTCGCGAAGTTCATCCGGAAGGCGATGTTCTCATCCACTTGCCCGAAGGTCTCGGGATCGACCGCCCACTGATAGGCCGAGACCTCCAGCGGTTCCTCGTCCAACAGCCAGCGGATGGTGTTCACGCAGTAAACTCCGACGTCCGGCAGTGAGCCGCCGCCCGAGAGCTTGGGGTCGAGATGCCATGCGCCGCGCACCGGCCGAGGCGGAAAAAAAATCCCAAAGGCCGAATGTATGTATTTCAGCCGCCCCAGCTTCCCGTGCCTGATCAGTTTCTTGAGTTCGAGGCTCGCAGGCTCAAAATACTTGCGGTAGGCAATCATCAGGCGAAGATTGGAAGCGCGGCACGCCTCGATCATCTGGCGGCACTCTTGCACCGAAGTCGCCATCGGCTTTTCGCAAAGCACGTGCTTCCCGGCGTTCGCCGCTTGTACGGCATAGTGGGCGTGTGAACCGTTGTTGGTGGCGATGTAAACAGCCTCGACCTGCGGCTGCGCGAGGCAGGCGGGCAACTCTTCGTAGGTGTAAAAGGCCTCAGCGCCGAACTTCCTTGCCAGCCGTTTGGCTTTGGACTTGTCTCCGCTCACCAAGGCCAGCAGCCTGCCTTTCTTACTATGCTTGAAGCCGGGCAAGATCGCCCGTTGCGCAAATCCTCCGAGTCCGATCACCGCATATCCCACCGGTTTGGAAGCTGCCATAAACCTCCTCTGCCAGCCTGAAATTGAAGCAAGAATACTTCCCGACTTTGGCCGCGCTGTCAAGGGCGGCGCGATTCAAATCTGCAATCTTTAATTTCAAATCACCGCTAGCCGCGCCCGCGTAGGGGCAACCCTTGTGGTTGCCCTGGGCGGCCACAAGGGCCGCCCCTGGAACGAGATTCTTTCACACCTTCAAAGCCTTTCCGCAAGGCAGAGCGGCGGAGCCGCACTCGGCAGGGGCGTCAGCTCTTAAAAGCAAAGCATGCACCACCTTCGACCCAAAGGCCGCGGGCCCCAACTTCGCGGGTTCGCCCTACCTATTGCCTTCCCATAGGAATCGTGGCACAATTCCTATGGGAGAACAATAGGAGTGCGCTATGAGTGACAAAGCAGATGTCTGGCAGGGAACGTTGGCATTGATGGTCTTGAGGACGCTCGAGATCATGGGCCCTTTGCACGGTTACGGCATCGCGCGCCGCATCGAGCAAACCAGCGATAATCTCTTGTCCGTTAACTACGGCACCATCTATCCCGCCCTTCTGAAACTCGAACAGGAAGGTTACGTTGCTTCCGAGTGGGGCCTCTCGGACAACAAGCGCAGGGCAAAGTATTACAAGCTGACGCGCGCGGGCCGGAAGCAACTGGCAAGGGAGACGCGGGAGTGGGGACAAGCCACGGCCATTGTGGCGCGGTTTTTGTCCCCGAAGGAGCAGTCATCATGAGGAAACTACGCGCTTGGTTCTTACGCTTGGGCGGCCTGTTTGGCAAGGAGCGTCACGACCGCGAGTTGTCCGACGAGCTCGAAAGCCACATCCAGATGCACATTGACGACAATCTGCGGCGTGGCATGAGCCCCGCAGAAGCGCGTCGCGATGCGCTCATCAAGCTGGGCGGCCTCGAATCGACCAAGGAGAGCTGTCGCGACCGCCGGGGTGTGCCCGTACTCGAGACACTGCTTCAGGACGTGGGCTATGGCCTGCGCATGCTGCGCAAGAACCCGGGCGTCACGGCAGTGGCGGTGATAACCCTGGCGCTCGGTATCGGCGCCAACACCGCCATCTTCAGCCTGCTCGACTCCGTCCTGCTGCGCTTTCTGCCCGTTGAGAAGCCTGAACAACTGGTGCAAGTCACCAGGCAGGGTCCGGAAGCCGGCAGTCAGGGCGTGCCCATTTTCACCAATCCTATCTGGGAGCAAGTGCGCGACCAGCAGGACGTTTTCTCTGGCGTATTGGCTCTTGACCAGCAGCGGTTCGACCTCACGCAGGGCGGAGAGGCACACTACGCCAACGGTCTCTGGGTCAGTGGCGACTTCTTCCGCACGCTGGGCGTTCGACCTGCTGCCGGCCGCTTGATCACCGTGGCCGATGACCGGCGCGGGTGCTCTGGCGTTGCCGTTTTGGGCTACAGTTTCTGGCAGGATCATTTCGGTGGCGTCGCGAATGCCGTGGGCAGCACGATTTCGCTCGACAATCACACTTACCCAATCATCGGCGTGGCCGCCCCAGGGTTTTACGGGGTAGAAGTCGGCACGAAATTCGACGTCGCTCTCCCTATTTGTGCCACCGCCCTCTTCGACGGCGCCCGGCCACGGCTCGACTACCGCTCGTGGTGGTGGCTTCGGATCCTGGGCCGCGTCAAGCCCGGGACCAACCCCGCTCAGTTGAGGGCCCGCCTGGAATTAATATCGCCGGGCGTCTTTGCAGCCACCGTGCCGCCCAACTGGGATGTCAAAAGCCAGAAGAACTACCTGAAATGGTCGCTCGGGACCGCGCCCGCGTCAACCGGCATTAATGGCGGGCGCCAGCAGGCAGAGGGGTTGCTCCGCATCCTCATGGCCGCCGTCGGGATGGTGCTGCTGATCGCCTGCGCCAATATCGCCAGCCTCATGCTGGCTCGCGCCGCCACTCGGCGCCGGGAGATGGCGGTGCGGCGCGCCGTGGGGGCCTCGCGCCTGCGTTTGATTCGTCAATTGCTCACCGAATGCCTTCTGCTCTCCGCGGCCGGTGCGCTGCTGGGAATCCTGTTTGCGCGTTGGGGAACCATGCTGCTGCTCCAGCTTGTATCTACCGCCCACGAGCAGGTGTTTCTGGATTTATCGCTCGACTGGCGCATCTTGGGGTTCACCGCGGCCATCGCGGTCATCACTGGCCTTTTGTTCGGAGTCCTTCCGGCATTCCGCTCCACGCGCGTCTCGCTGACCGCCGCAATGAAGGGCAGCCTGGCAGTGGACCCCGAGCGTCACGCCCACTTCCGTCCCGGCCGCTGGATCGTCGCCTCGCAGGTGGCGCTTTCGCTGGTTTTGCTGGTGGGCGCGGGACTATTTCTGCGCAGCTTTGTGAAGCTGGTGACGCTCGACCTCGGCTTTGATCGCGAGAACGTCCTTATGATGCACACCGAGGCCAGGACCGCCGGCATCCAGCCTGAAAAATGGATGACTACCTGGGATGAGATTGAACGCCGCCTCGCTTCGCTTCCCGGCGTGCTAGCCGTGAGCCGAAGTGAAGTGACGCCCATCAGCGGAGGCGAGTGGGATGAGTTTGTCCATGCCGACTCACCGAACCCGCCGACCGGCAACGCCTCGGATGTTTACTTGAACGCCGTCACGCCCGGATACTTCAGAACGCTGCGCATTGCCTTTCTGTCGGGACGCGACTTCAACCTCCACGATACGGCAACTTCGCCGAAAATCGCCGTCATCAACGAGACCATGGCGCGCAAGTTCTACCCCAGTCTGAATCCCCTCGGCAGATTCTTCCGCCTCGAAGAAGACCAGGGGAAGCTGGGCGAGCCCATCCAAATTGTGGGTGTGGTCCGGGATTCCAAGTACGGATCGTTACGTGAAGAGGATTACTCTTGTGCGTATTTTCCCACCAGCCAAGCGCCCGGATTCGGCGGCGGCCCGAATTTCCTGATCCGAACCTCAGTGCGGCCCTCGGCCGTGCTCTCGCTGATCCAGTCCACCGTGGCCGGCGTGAACAAGTCGATTTCGCTCCAGTTTGACACCCTCGCGCGGCAAGTGGACGATTCCCTGGTGCAGGAGCGGGTGCTGGCCGCCCTCTCCGGCTTCTTTGCGGCGCTGGCGCTGCTATTGGCGATGATTGGTCTCTACGGCGCCATCAGTTACATGGTGACGCTGCGGCAAACGGAGTTGGGTGTCCGCATGGCGCTGGGCGCGGCGCCCGGCTCGATTCTACGCCTGGTGCTGCGCGACGTGGTCGCCATTCTTGCGGCCGGTGTGGCGGTGGGAACCGGTATCGCATTCCTTACTGTTCAAGTGCTTCAGAATCTCCTCTTCGGCCTCGCCGCGCGGGATACGCTAACCATGCTGCTGGCCGCCGGCGTCCTTTCGCTCGTGGCCTTCATCGCCGGCTACCTGCCCGCCCGCCGCGCCGCGAAGGTGAACCCCATGGTGGCCTTGAGGTACGAGTAGGGGCGGCCCTTGTGGCCGCCCTCGGGCTACCATGCCTCAGTCGGTGAGTGGAGGAAAGGAGCGCGGCAAACTCGAGGGTGCTCGAGCGCATCAATGAAATGTAGTCACACCGCGTTGCAACCGTTGGTAATGCTAGGGAACACTGACGGAGCGAGCACTTCGATGCAAAAAGGACTGGAATGGCTTAGTTTGGCTGCGTGCTGGGCGTTGCCATAGCGTGGTCGGCGGCCACATACCTTCGGAAACGCGCCGTCCACTGACTGGATTCCCGCTTTCGCGGGAATGACGCCCAGTGGACAGTCATGACCAAATTCCAGCGGTCGCGGTTTTTGTTTCTGTGAGGCGCGCGCAATCTGATATATTAAGGACTAGGTGTAAAAACAACACAATGGATTACGACCAGCTAGCCAGCTTTCTGGAAGTCTCCAAGCTGCAAAGTTTCTCGCGCGCGGCCGAGAAGCTCTTCCGCACGCAGCCCGCCATCAGCGCTCAAGTGCGCCTTTTGGAACAGGAATGTGGAGAAAAGCTGTTCGACCGCAGCGGCAAGAAGGTTCTCCTGACCCCGGCTGGGGAGATCCTACGGCGCTACGCGGAGAAGATGCTGGACCTCCACAAGGAGGCCCTGCAAGCCATCGCCGAGCTGAACCAGACGCCCCGCGGGAAGCTCTACATGGGGGCCAACGAAGCCACCTGCCTCTACGTCCTGCCCAAGACTTTCGCCAAATTCAAACAGCTTTACCCGCTGGTGCAGATCAGTATTTACCGCAACTTCAGCCATAAGATTTTGCAGAAGGTCCAGGAGGGCGTGCTGGACCTGGGGATCGTCACCCTGCCGCACGCCGCCAACAACACCGAGGTGATTCCGCTTTTTCGCGACGAGGTCCAGCTTGTGGTGCCCAAGAATCACCCCTTGGGAAAGAACAGGAGCGTGACGCCGGAGGAGATTTCGCACCACCCGCTCATCCTGCCCAAGACTGGTCACACGCGGGTGGTGATTGACCGGCTGCTGCGCGATTACCGCGACCACATCCAGATTTCCATGGAATTGGCCAGCGTTGAAACCATCAAGAAGTTTGTGGGCGCGGGCCTGGGAATTTCCCTGATCAGCAGGACCTACGCGCAACCCGAGGTCGTAGCCGGCGTGCTGAAGTTGATTCCGCTGGAGGGCGAGAAGATTTACCGCGAACTTGGTTTGGTGTACCGCCGGGACCGGTACCTGTCGCTTCCCGCCAAGGTCTTCATCGACGTCGTCCGCGAATCGACAAAAAAGCCTGATTCTGTCCCCTCAGCCATGACCGCGAGTTCGACTCGTTAGCAACTGGAAGCCGCCGGCGGCGCCGCCTCCTGCGTCGAGGAGTTGTTCGCCGGCTGGCGGTCTTTTTGTCTCTTGCACTTTTTTCTTGACAGCGCAGCCAGCGCATGGTAGCCTATAATTGTTGTCAAGGCGAAGCGGCGGCGGCAGTTTCGCATGGCCACGCCCCCCCTTGGATCGCGGAAGCGGAATAAGGAAGCCGGCAGGGAATGGGAAGAAATGCTATTTTGACGAAACGAACTCAACAATTTGTTGATAACAAAGGACTTCGTGGTTTTTAGTGCGCAAAACGAACTCATTTTTGATGCAAACGAACTCGAATCTAACCCCCAAAGTGGCCCCAAAACCACCTTCGGCGCAAAACGAACTCGGATTTGCGACTCCCAGAGCGCCTGTGGACGGAACCGCCAAAGGGGCTACATGACCTTAGGATTTCTGCAAGGAACAAACCATGCTTAAAGAAGGGACGATTCCTGCTAAAGGCAAGAAGCCGCTCGTCGTCATGAAGTTCGGCGGGACCTCGGTGGGGAATGCCGAGCGGATGCAAAATGTGGGCAAGCTGGTGGCCGAGCATGGCCAGCAGTCCGAGTTGGCGGTGGTGGTTTCGGCCATGGGCGGGGTGACGGACATGCTGATTCGCGCCGCCACGGAAGCCAGCGCCGGAGATGGCGAACACTGGAAGAACGTGCGGCGGGAGCTGGCTCGACGCCACCGCGAGGTCGCTGACCAGCTTCTCTCCGCCGCCGAGCAATCTTTCGTATTGCCCCGCTTAGCCGCACAGGTCGGGAACTTCGAGAACCTGTGTTCGGGTTTTTCACTGGTTCGGGAAGTTACGCCTCGCGCCATGGATACGCTCTCGAGCCTGGGCGAGGTGATGTCGGCCAATCTGGTGGCGGCCATCCTTCGTTCCTTGGGCATCGCGGCGGAGGCCGTGGACGCCACCGAACTCATCGTCACGGACGACAGCTTCGGCAACGCCTCTCCCCTTTTCGAGGAGACCACCGCCAAGACCCGCCAGCGCCTTGCCCCGCTTCGCAGGCGCGGGGTCATTCCCGTCATTACCGGATTCCGAGGCGCAACGCTGGAGGGCGTCTGCACGACGCTGGGCCGGGGTGGATCGGATTTCAGCGGCACAATTATCGGGGCGGCTCTGGATGCCGACGAAGTGTGGATCTGGACCGACGTGGACGGAGTGTTGACCGCAGACCCGCGACTTGTCCCCGAGGCTCACATCATTCCCGGCATCTCCTACCGGGAAGCCATCGAGCTTTCCTTTTTTGGGGCCAAGGTGCTCCATCCCAAGACCATTCAGCCGGTGATGAAAAAGAAGATTCCAGTCTGGATCAAGAACAGCTTTAACCCTTCCTGCCCCGGAACCCGCATTGTCCCTTCCGCCGCCGACGGGCCGCCGGGCGTGAAGGCGATAACTTCGCTGAGCAAAGCCAGCCTCGTTATGGTGAGCGGGGGAGATCGGCTCAGCTTCACTCAGCTTGCCAGCCGGGTTTTCACTTGCCTGAGCATGGAAGAAATCACCTCGCTGATGGTGACTCAATCCTCGGCGGAAAACGTACTTTGCCTCGCCGTCCACGATGCGGAATTGAGGCGCACGAAGTCCAAGCTCGAGAAGGCATTCGAGCTGGAAATCATTCACGATCGCTCCGCGGCCGTTGAGATCATGCCCCACGTGGCCATTGTCGTGGCGATCGGCGAGAATATGAAGGGCACGCCGGGCGTGGCCGGCAGGGCATTCGGAGCGCTGGGGCGGCGGGGCATTAACATTATCGCGATCGCTCAGGGATCCTCCGAATTGAGTATCTCGTTTGCCGTCAAGTCCACGGACGTGAAGGAAGCGGTGAAGACCATTCACGAGGAATTCAAACTATAGGAGTCCGTTGTCAGTGGTCCGTAGTCCGTTGTCCGTCGTCCGTTGTCAGGCACCGGGCGAACTGACGACGGACAACGGACCACTGACGACTCACCATGTCTTCCGCCTATCTCCAATGCATCGAGGACGCTTGCCGGCGCCGGCAAAACCCCAAAAAGGACGCGCACGCTTGTGCGTACTGCGGCGGGCTTTTGGAGGTGAATTACGAGTTTGAACCCTTCGATCCTGAAGCCTTGCGGCGGGCGTGGCATCAGCGGCGTTTGAGCGGCGAACCCATCGACCGCAGCGGCGTGTGGCGCTTCCGCGAGTTGATTCCCTTCCTCGAGCCCGGTGACCGGATTATCTCCCTTTCGGAAGGCTCGACCCCCCTGGTGGGCGCGCGCCGTACCGGATGGTGGGCAGGCCCCGTTCACTTGACCATCAAGCATCAGGGAAACAATCCAACCGGCTCCTTCAAGGATCTGGGGATGACCGCCTGCATCACGCGCGCCGCCTCGCGGGGAATTCGCAGGGTGGCTTGCGCCTCCACCGGCAATACTTCTTCCTCCATGGCCGCCTACGCCGCTCGCGCGGGCATGAAAGCGCTGCTCTTTGTGCCTTACCGGCAAATCTCCGCCGCCAAGCTGGCCCAAGCTTTGGATTTTGGCTCGCTGGTCGTGGAAGTGGGTGATTCCTTCGATGAGGCTTTCAGGCTGCTGCGAGAGATCGCGGCGGAGCTCGATCTTTACCTGGTGAATTCCGTCAACCCGTTCCGTATCGAAGGACAGAAGACCATCGTGGCGGAGATGCTCGAGCAACGCGCCTGGCGCCCCCCCGAGTATATTGTGGTTCCGGGCGGCAATCTGGGCAATGTCTCCGCTATCGGCAAGGGCCTGCGCGAGTTGAAAGAGCTTGGATTCATCGAAAAGGTGCCGCAGGTGGTCGTGGTGCAGGCGGCAGGATCGAGCCCCTTCCATCAAATGCTGGCGGGCGGCTTAGACGAACTAACCCCTGTCCCTAAGCCTGATACTGAGGCCACCGCGATTCGGATTGGCCATCCTGCCAATTGGAAGAAGGCCCAACGGGTGCTCGAGTGGTGCGGCGGTTTCACGGAGTGCGTCGCCGACAGGGAAATCTTTGAAGCCAAGACGATGTTGGCGGAAGACGGCGTGGGATGCGAGCCTGCCTCCGCCGCAACGATTGCCGGAGTTCGAAAGTTAGTGCGCGCCGGGAAAATTCCCTGGCACGCTGACATTGTCTGCATTCTTACGGGCAACCAACTGAAGGACACCGAGTACATCATGCGCCACCGCTCGGAAGACCAGGAAAGCCGGCAGAGACTGCGCGTCGAACCGAACCTCGAGGCGCTGCGGAAGGCGCTGGGACAGGCGGTGGGCGGAGGGGCTTGAGAAAGTCGAGAGTCGAAAGTCATGAGTCGAGAGTAGTCAGGGCCGGGCTTGCCACGGAGAGCTTTTGGAGGCGCAAGATGCGTCCCCTGACACCCGACATCTGAATTCTGATGGACGAGGCACTGCGCCAAGAAGTGCGATTCCTCACCACACGCCTGGGGGCGATTGTGCAGGAGCAGTGTGGAACGAAGACCTTCGAGGCGATTGAGCGTTTGCGCAACCTCGCCAAGCAGATCCGAAAAAGCCCCGATCCCAAGCTTCTGGAACTCAAGGAGTCGGCCGTCCGTGAACTCTCCGGCAGGCGGGCCACCGAGGTAGCGCACGCTTTCAGCCTGTTCTTCCATCTCGTCAACCTTTGCGAGGAACGCGAACGGGTTCGCCGCCTTCGCGCCTATGCATCCCAGGAAGCGGGCGCCCCCATGTCCTTGCGCCGGACATTCACTGAGCTGCGGCGGCAGAGGATTCCGCTCTCTCATTTCAAGCGCGTGCTTCAGGCGATGCACATCGAGCCGGTTCTGACGGCCCATCCTACAGAGGCAAAGCGCCGCAGCGTTCTCAATCACATTCTTCGCATCGGGAGAACGCTTGACGCCTTGCCCGCGGAGTTCGATGGAGCGCGGGCGTCTCGCCCGCTGTCGCGCGAACATCTCGCTCCCGCATCTTCGCGGGCAGAGCTTGCCCCGAGCCCAGACGTGGGATACACCGGGCCAAACGCCCGCGCCACCTCCGCAATGCTGAAGGCCGCCGCAGAGCACGCTGTCGATCCTTCCATCGAAGCTTTGTGGCTCACCGATGAGGTCCGCGAAGCCCCGGTGACGCCTCAAATTGAGAGCGAGAATGCACGCTTCTACCTCGAGCGCACTATCTACGATCTGGCAGGAACTTTCTGGGAGAAATTCTGCGACGAGCTTTGGCGCTACCACCCTACCCTTCCCGAGCCTCGACCCTTCCTGAGTTTTGGCTCGTGGGTGGGTACCGATCGCGACGGCAACCCGAACGTCACCCCGGCCACCACTGAGGAGGCCGCCGACCAGGTTCGCCTGAGTATTCTGCGTTACTACGGGCAGTGTTGCCAGCGCATGCTGGGCCTGGCATCGTTTCCCTGCCGGCATGTTCCGGAAATCAAGCGCGACCTCGAACGGCTCATGCGCCGCTTTCCGGCCACGCGCGCTTTCCGGGAACTCGACCAGCCCAGTGAACTCTACCGGCGCAAGCTTCGCGTGATGATGTGGAGGCTCGAGCAAACGGCGAAGCGCGCCCCCGGCGCCTATCGAGTTCCGGAAGAATTCACAGGCGATGCCCGGCAGCTCGAGCGTCTGTTGGCGCACCATCCCAGCCCTCGAATCTCTAAACTTGGAGCCCGTAGGCTTCGCGTCGCTTCCGAGGTGTTTGGCTTTCACGGCGCGAGTCTTGATTTTCGCACCCATTCTTTCGCCACCCGTGCCGCTGCTGCCGAGCTTTTGCACAGGCTGGGGCTGCCCTCTCAACCCCTCGAGGCGCGCATCCTTTCCATCAAAAAGCTACTCCTAAATCCGCGGGCTCTAACACCAAACGTCCGCGCTATCCGGGATCATCAGCAGAACGCCTTCTCCGCGCCGACTCGGCGCGTTTTGGAAGAATTCGCAGCGCTCAAGGAGATTCAGGCGCGTGATGGAGAAGTTGCGGCGCATCGCTACATCCTGAGTATGACCTCCAGCGCGGCGGACCTCTGGGATGTTCTCCTGTTAGGGCGGCAAGCCGGTCTGGTGAAAGTGCGGAAGGGGGAGTTGAGTTCGTCGTTTGACGTCATTCCCCTGTTCGAGACTCTCGACGATCTCGAGGCGGGTCCGGCAATCATGCAAGATCTTTTCGCCGACCCCCTCTATCGACGTATTCTGAAATCTCGCAGCCAGTTTCAGGAAGTCATGCTCGGGTATTCCGACTCGGTCAAGGACGGAGGTTACGTGGCCGCCAACTGGGCGCTTTTCCGCGCTCAGAAGAGACTGGCTTCGGTGGCGGAGAAATCCGGCGTTCGCCTGAGCCTGTTTCACGGCAAAGGCGGAACCATTGACCGTGGAGGAGGACAATCCCACCGCAGCATTGAGGCACAACCCTTCGCTGCCCCTGGCGGCAGATTGCGAATCACCGAACAGGGCGAAGTCATATCTCTGAAATATGCCAATCCGGCAATCGCCGAGCGGAACCTCGAACAACTGGTTACGGCTGTGCTGCACGCTCATCTGCTCCACTTCCGTGGTATGGAAACGGAGCAGATTCCGGAGTGGGAGAACTACGCCCAGGAACTCGCGGCCAGCAGCCGCGGCTTCTATCGTGAGCTCGTCTACGAAACGCCGGGTTTCGTGTCCTACTTTCGCCAGGCTACGCCCATCGACCTCATCGAGCGAATCCGGCTCGGCTCGCGCCCCAGCCGCCGTTTCCAAACCGGCAATCTGGGCGATTTGCGCGCTATTCCCTGGGTCTTTGCCTGGACGCAATCGCGGCACCTCCTTCCTGCGTGGTACGGTCTTGGCTACGCGATCGAGAAATTCATTGCAGACCATAGCCCCAACGGACTCCAGTTGCTGCGCCGAATGTACAAAGGCTGGCCTTTCTTCGCCATCCTGATCGGCAACGCGGAAGCTTCCCTGGCCAAGACGGACCTCTACATCGCCAGCCGTTACGCCGCGCTGGTCCAGCCCCCATCCCTGGCTGCAAGCATCTACAGCCGCATCCGGGAGGAGCATGAGCGCAGTGTGCGCAGCGTGCTCGAAGTGTCGGGCTCCACTCACCTGCTCGAACGCCAACCCGTCTTGGCGGAGTCCATCCGCTTGCGCAATCCTTACGTCGACCCGCTCAACTTCCTCCAGACTCGCTTCCTCGAAAAGTGGCGGCGCGCGCCGGACCAACAACCGGAAATACTTCACCTTTTGCAAATTACCGTAGGAGGTATTGCCTTTGGTATGAAGAGCACGGGATGAGCTGGGGGCTAGGGACCGGGGCCGGGCAATTTTGAATTTCAGATTTTGGATTGACAGCCTCATCGGCAAGCTTCCCGAGGATTGAAGGGACAGCTCTCGACTCTCAACTCCTCGACTTCCTACGTATTCTGGCTTTCCACGAGCTGCCGCGCCCGCTCGCCGGCACGAACCACCGCTTTGATCAAAGTAACCCGCAAGCCGCCTTCCTCGAGTTCCAGCAGGCCGTCGATTGTGCAGCCCGCGGGAGTGGTGACGATGTCCTTCAATTTGGCCGGATGCTCGCCGGTGTGGAGCACCATGGCGGATGCGCCCAACAAAGTCTGGGCGGAGAGCTCGGTGGAAAGGTCGCGCGGCAGCCCCATCTTCACTCCCGCCTCGGCCAATGACTCGATAATCACATAAACGTAAGCCGGACCGGAGGCCGAAAGCCCGGTGATAGCGTCCATGTGTTTTTCATCCACCACCACGCTTCGGCCCATGGAACTGAAAATCTCCTGCGCCAGGCGAATGTCAGCCTCGCCGGCATGCTGCCCTGGCGCGAGGGCTGTCATGCCTTGGCGGATCAGGCAGGGCGTGTTGGGCATGGCGCGGACCACGCGCACCGCGTGCCCTATTTCGCGCTCGATCAGGGAGGTTGTCACCGAGGCCGCAGAAGAAATGATGAGCGCATCTTTTCTCAGTCGCCTTTTGACTTCGTGCAGTACACCCTTCACCTGTTGCGGCTTCAAGCAGATCAGCACCAAGTCCGCTCCGGAGACTGCCTGGGTGTTGTTCGTGTGCGCCTTGATGCCGTATTTTTCTGTCAGGTAGTCAGCGCGCGGTTGGTGAGCTACGGTGACCTCCACGCGTCCGACAGGGACGAGCTGCGAGCCCAAGATTCCGGAGAGCAAACCCTCGCCCAACTTCCCCGCCCCAATGAGCGCGAGCTTCCTGACATGGGACTGGAGATCCTTCACGGCTCGAGCGCTCGCCGGCGAACCGTCTGTTCCTGGTTTCATCTGCCTCCTAAAATGCGGAAACGCAACCCCCGCCGTCATTCCGAGCGGAGCGAGGAATCTCGCCCGGCGGCCGCGCTGATCGCGGAAGAATGAATCAGAGCACGATTCCTCGCTCCGCTCCAATTGACGCTCGCAAATATCTTCTGCTATCGCCGAGCCTGGGCTTGAGCGGCGGTGACTTCCTCTTTCGAACCCTGGATCCACGGCATCATTTTGCGCAGCTCGCTTCCAACCTTTTCGATCAGATGCTCTGCTGCCTGGGCGCGCATTTCGAGGAACTTCTTCCGGCCCTGAGCGTTCTCTTCCATCCATTCCTTCGCGAACTTCCCGTTCTGAACCTCGGTCAGGATTTTCTTCATGGTTTCGCGCACGTGCGCGTCAATTACCATGGGCCCGCGAGTGTAGTCGCCGTATTCAGCCGTATCACTTACGGAATAGCGCATATACTTGATGCCGCCCTGATAGATCAGGTCCACGATCAGCTTCAATTCGTGCAGGCACTCGAAATACGCGATCTCCGGTTGGTAGCCCGCTCCGACGAGAGTTTCGAATCCCGCCGTGATCAAGGCTGACACGCCGCCGCACAAGACAGTTTGCTCGCCAAACAGATCAGTTTCGGTTTCTTCTTTGAAGGTGGTGCGGATCACGCCCGCCTTAAGGCTCCCAAGACCTTTGGCGTAAGCCAGCGCCGTCTCCGTGGCGTGCCCGGAAGCGTCGTGCTCGACGGCGAGCAGGGCCGGGACGCCGATGCCTTCCTGGAAAAGCTCCCGCAAGCGGTGGCCGGGGCATTTGGGTGCGATCATGATCACATCCACGCTCGGGGGCGGAACCACAAACTTGAAGTGAATATTGAACCCGTGGGCAAACAGCAGAGTCTTCCCTTTGCCCAGATGGGGCTCGACCTGCTCTTTGTACACTTTGGCCTGCACATGGTCAGGGATGAGCAGGGCGATGAGGTCGCCGCGGCGGGCGGCTTCCGCCGCATCCACCACCTCGAAGCCTGCCTCCTTCGCTTTCGCTTGGGGCGTCGAGGGACGAACTTCGCCCACAATAACCTTCAGCCCGCTGTCGCGAAGATTGAGCGCGTGCGCGTGCCCCTGGCTCCCGTAACCAATGATGGCGATGGTCTTGCCCGCCAAGGTTTTCAAATCTCCATCATTCTCGTAAAAGACTTTTGCCATTTAGTTTCCCCGTGAATTGAATTGTCCATCTCCGTTGTCATCCCGAGCGTGGCGAGGAATCTCGCTCTGCTTCTTTCTCCCGACCCTCGAAGCAGAGCGAAACTCCTCGCTACGCTCGGAACGACAATGCGAAAGGGATTCGCGGGACGCTCCCGCGACTGCGGGCGAGACGCCCGCGTTACTTACGAACGAGAAAATCAAGCCTGAACTGCGGCAAACTCTGCCGCTTGGGCGTTGCGCGTTGTCTTCACGCAAGCGAAGGGAAGAAACGCCGGGTCCCGAAACCCTGCCGAAACGGAGTCTCGCCGTTGCTCCGCTGGTATCTCCAACAAATACTTCCCATGGCTGGCAAAAATCAGCTTGGATTCAGGAAATGCCTCGAGCACTCGAGTGACCCCGGAATTGTCCTCTTCTGAATCTATAAACACGAATGAAGCATTCGGAAACGATTCGTGACGGTAGCAGGTGACGTGCTGTACTCCCTCAGTGCGCCGCAAGAAATTGAACAGGTAATCGATATCGGCTTCCGCTGAATCAACTACGCCCATCAGGGAGAATCCCGCCGGCCGCGCCGTCATCGCCAGGGTAGTAATCTTCAGGCTTTTGCGGCGGAAGATGTTCATCAGCCGGCAGATTGAGATCATGTCGTTGTCCGTTTCAAGCGTCAGCAGCCACTGCATAGCTTACTCCCTTCCCGCTGGTCGTCGTAGGGGCAACCCTTGCGGTTCAGGGCGGCCACAAAAGCCGCCCCTTCAAGGGCTTCTAAACCGCCCACAAATCGTCGAGCGCTTCCTCTTCCACAAGCAGGCGCGGCGGCTCCACCACCATCTCCGCCAATGACGCGCCCGGAGGCACGATGGGGTAAACGTTCTCAGCCGGATCAACCCAGAAGTCGATCAGGCGCGGCTCGCGATCGCTTAGGAAATCCTGCACCGCATCCGCGACGTCGGTGCGATGCTCGACCCGCGTGCCACGAATCCCGTAAGCTTCGGCCAGCTTCACAAAGTCAGGAGCGAAGTCCAGGTCGATGTCGCAGTACCGCTTCTCAAAGAAGATTTCCTGCCACTGCCGGACCATTCCCAGGGCGCGATTATTGATGATGGCGATCTTGACGGGCACGCGGTACTGCACAACGGTGGCAAGATCGTTTAGGGTCATCTGGAATCCGCCGTCTCCCACAATGGCGATGACCTGTCGATCAGGAAAGGCCATTTGAGCGCCCATGGCCGCTGGGAACCCGTAGCCCATCGAGCCAAGCCCGCTCGAGGAGAGCCAAGTGCGCGGGCGCGTGAAATTCCAGAACTGCGCTCCCCACATCTGGTGCTGGCCCACGTCCACCGCCACGATGGCATCCTCGCTGGCATACTGCGAGAGCATCTCAATCACGAATTGAGGTTTGACGTTGTTGGCATACTTGTCGTAGGTCAGGGGGTGCTCGGAACGCCAGGATTCAATCCGCTGCAGCCATTGCTGCCTTTCGCTCGGAGGTGTGGCGTTCCGGCGCTTCAAGATAGCAAGGAGCGCGCGCAAGGCCTCTTTGGCGTCACCTACCAGAGCCAGATCCGCGCGTACGTTCTTGTTGACCTCGGAGGGGTCCACGTCCAGGTGGATCTTCTTGGCGTTGGGCGCAAAGCCGTTCAAGCGGCCCGTGACCCTGTCGTCAAATCGAGCCCCGACGGCGATCAGCAAGTCGCACTGGCAGATGGCCATGTTGGTGGCATACGAGCCGTGCATTCCCAACATGCCCAGCGAAAGCGGGTGACGCGAAGGGAAGCATCCCAGACCCATCAGCGTGGTGGTGAGGGGAATGTGCGTCAGGTCGGCAAGCTCGCGCAGTTCCTCGGAAGCTTCGGCCGCGATAACGCCGCCACCCGCGTAAATGACCGCCCTCCTGCTCGCCAAAATCATATCGGCGGCGCGTTCGAGGTCGTCGTCCCTCCACTCGTGCACGCGCTCTGGAACTGAGCCGTCGGCGGGGGGGTAGTTGGCCTCGGCGTTTTCCATGAGCACGCTCTTGGGGAGATCGACTAATACCGGTCCCGGCCGTCCGGATACCGCGGCTTTGAAGGCTTTTTGAACTACGGCAGGGACTTCAGCCGCAGACCGTACCAGGAAGGATTGCTTGGTGCAGGGCAGGCTGATGCCGATGGTATCAGCTTCCTGGAAGGCGTCCTTGCCGATCAGAGCCAAAGGCACTTGACCGGTCAAGGCCACCACCGGAATGGAATCCATCATCGCCGACGTCAGGCCCGTGATCAGATTCGTGGCCCCCGGCCCCGAGGTGCCGAGGCACACGCCAGGCTTGCCGGTAACGCGCGCGTAGCCATCGGCGGCAAAAGCCGCCGCCTGCTCATGACGCACCAGCAAGTGACGAATGCCGGCGCTGTAAAGAGCATCGTAAAGAGGCAGCACGGCGCCGCCCGGAAGGCCAAAAAAGACATCCACGTTTTGCCGGCGAAGGCTTTCGAGTAAGAGTTCGGAACCCGAGTGAAGTTTAGGCATCATGTCTCCCGCTGCGACAGCGGCTCTATGCTACCGACCAGTCGGTAGGTAGATTACCATTCTACCCTGCCGCCGTCAATCCTTTATTTCGCCTGTTTTTTTTGCCGTAAGACCGTTAGGTCCTTCGGTGGGTTCGCCGCTCGGCACTTAAGCCAGCGGCGCCGTAATGATGACGTGCGATCCTTCTGTGGGTACGCCGCTCAGCACTTTGGCCGGCGGCGCCGTAAGGATGAGACGGATGACGTTCCTGTTTGAGGGCCAACTATTCATCGCTTCAGTCCCCCTCCGACCTATAAACGAGGCCTCTTGGGGGTACACTTCCACCTCGCTGCTACTACTGACGCACTATAACCGAGATGACGACACATGCGCAACGTCATTTTGTTTATCGTCACTATAAAGTTTATTTATTTCCAACCTTGGGGCGCGGCAGCGCGGACAACTCACTGCGGGCAACGAACCACCGAGGCGCTCACCGCAACAACTCTTCCAGCCGCACGGCCTGGTCCGTTTTCCCGTCGCGATATTTGACGATGACGGGAGTATAGAGCGAAAGGCCCAGCTCTTTCCCTCGTCCGTCCGTGATGGCGCGAGCGCCGGGGACGACCACCGCCCCCGCAGGAATCATCAATGGCTTCTCACCGTCCGAGCGATAGACCGCGTCTCGCACCAAATCGTACACAGGGGTCGAGCCGGTCAGAATCGTGCCGGCGGCCAAAACGCTTCCCTTGCCGACGATCGCCCCCTCGAAAACTCCGCAGTTGCCGCCCACCAGAGCCTCGTCTTCTACAATCACGGGCATGGCGCCGACCGGTTCGAGCACGCCGCCAATCTGCGCCGCCGCGCTGAGGTGAACGCGCTTACCAATCTGCGCGCACGAACCCACCAAGGCGTGCGAGTCAATCATGGTTTCGTCGCCCACATAGGCGCCGACGTTCACAAACATGGGCGGCATGCACGTCACGTTCCTGCCGATGTAGCAGCCATCGCGAATGGAAGAGCCGCCTGGGACGATGCGCGCGTTGAAGTTCCAGCGCATTTGCTTCAAAGGGAAGGTGTGCTTGTCGCGGAACTGAAGACCGACAGGCGGCATTTCGGTGATGCGCCCGATCCGAAACCCAAGCAAAATGCCCTTCTTCACCCAGGGATTCACTTTCCAGCCCGTTGGCGAACCCGGATCGGGCTCCGCTGCGCGAATCCGGCCGTCGTTGAGCGCCAGCTTGAATTCGTCGAAGGCGGTATAATATTCCTCTCCGGATTCGTCTTCCGGTCGGTCGTAGAGTTCCTCAATAGTGTATTGAAGATTTGACATGTTGTGCTCTCGTTGGTTATTTCTGTTTCCTTCCCGCATCGCGTCATTGCCACGAGAACGGGCTATCTTAGAGTTGTTCAACGGTGATTTGAAGACTTAACCTATCCCGCTCCTGTTGTTTATTTTTCCTTCCTTCCCGCATCGCGTCATTCCCGTGACAGGAGTATAGCCAGAGCTGTAGAAGGAAACAAGTTTTCTCCATACACGTTATTGCCGCGCAAGCGGGTATCCATTCTCTACACGGCCGATTTCTGAGGGGACGGGGAATAGATTCCCGCTTTTGCGCGAATGATGCGTGGTTCGAAAGCAGTCGAACTATTCGCGGGGAGATTGCAATTTTCCGGGGCCAGGCTAAACTTAAATGAGATGTCGATTTCGGGGCAGAACAACATGCCGCAGAACTCACTGGCCTCTTTAGCCTGGACGCATCCGCTCGTTCAGGAATGGTTCACGGGCAGGTTTAGCTCGCCCACGGAGCCGCAAGAGCAAGGTTGGCCGCCCATTCTGGCAGGCAAATCGACGCTGATCTGCGCGCCCACCGGTTCCGGCAAGACGCTGGCCGCCTTTCTTGCCTGCATCGATCGCCTGATCAGGAAGGCCCTGAGCGGCAGACTCGAGGACCGCACGGAAGTCCTGTATGTTTCGCCCCTCAAGGCTTTAAGCAACGACATCCGCAAGAACTTGGAACTCCCGCTGAGCGATATTACCGCCCTGGCGGCTAGGCGAGGGTTGCCGATGCCGCCCATCCGCGCCGCAGTGCGTACCGGAGACACGCTGATGCCGGAGCGCCGGGCCATGCTTGAGCATCCGCCGCACATACTCGTTACCACGCCCGAGTCCCTCTACATTCTGCTAACAGCGGAAAAGAGCCGCGCCATCCTGCGCAATGTTGAAACGGTGATTGTGGATGAAATACACGCCGTAGCAGACGACAAACGCGGTTCGCATCTTGCGCTCTCACTTGAAAGGTTAGACACGCTGACAGCCCAATCGCATCCAGGCCGCTCGCCGGTGCGCATTGGACTCTCAGCCACTCAAAAGCCCATCGAGCTTGTGGCTAAGTTCCTGGTTGGAAATGGCCGCGCCGAGCCGGTCATCGTCAACGTTGAGCGCCGCCGTGCGCTTGATCTCGCCGTGGAGGCACCGCGCAGCGAGCTTGGACCTATCGCCACCAATGAGATGTGGGAAGAGGTTTACGACCGGCTGGCGGAACTCACGCGGCAACACCGCTCCACTTTGGTCTTCGTGAACACCCGGCGGCTGTCGGAGCGAATCTCGCATCACCTTACCTCCCGGTTGGGCGCGGACGCTGTAGCGGCGCATCACGGCAGCCTGGCGCGCAAGGTACGGTTGGCTGCGGAAAACAAGTTGAAGGCGGGAGAGGTGCGGGTCCTGGTGGCCACTGCGTCACTCGAGCTCGGCATCGATATCGGCACTGTGGACCTCGTTTGCCAGATCGGATCGCCCCATTCCATCGCCGTGGCTCTGCAACGGATCGGCCGGGCGGGCCATTGGCGCGGGGCGGTGCCCAAGGGGCGGCTCTTCGCCATGACGCGCGACGAGTTGATCGAATGCGCCGCGCTGGTACGCGCCCTGCGGCAGGGCGACCTCGACCGGCTCGAGATCCCGCAAGCGCCTTTGGACATCCTGGCTCAGCAAATTGTGGCGATGTGCGCCTGCGAGGAGTGGAAAGAGGAAGATCTTTTCAACGTCATACGCCGAGCGTACCCGTACCGCGATTTGCCTCGAGGGGACTTTGACGCGCTGCTCGAGGTCCTTTCCGAAGGAATCACCGCGCGCCGGGGCCGTTACGGGTCTTACCTGCATCGCGACCGCGTCCTGGGTCGCCTGCGAGGCCGGCGCGGCAGCCGCATGGTGGCCATTACCAACGGCGGCGCAATCCCTGAGTCCGCGCTTTACACCGTCGTGGCGCAACCGGATGGCCTCACGGTGGGCACCGTGTCCGAGGACTTTGCCGTCGAGAGCATGGGCGGGGATGTCTTCCTCTTAGGGAACACGTCCTGGCGCATCTCGAGGGTTGAAGGCAATTCAGGCCGCGTGCTGGTGGAAGATGCGCGCGGCGCCGCCCCCAACATCCCCTTCTGGCTTGGCGAGGCGCTGGCGCGCACGCCGGAACTCTCCGCTCAAGTCGCAGATATTCGCGAAAAGATCAGTGATTTTGTGACGGCCAACACCGTCGTAGGGGCAGCCCTTGCGGCTGCCCGCGCGCAGGCAAACGCGCTGCCGGCGAAGGCGGCCACAAGCGCCGGCCCTACAGATGCCGACCTGAAGGTCGGCGCCAGGTCGGCCATGGATTGGTTGAGGGACCAATGCGGCCTGGACGACGCCGGGGCCGAGCAGGCAGTTGAATATATTCTGGCGGGACGCGCCATGCTCGGCGCGGTTCCAACTCAAAACAGAATTGTTGCCGAGCGCTTTTTCGACGAGGGCGGCGGCATGCAGCTCATCATCCACGCCCCGTTTGGCGGCAGAATTAACAAAGCTTGGGGACTGGCGCTTCGCAAGAGATTTTGCCGCTCGTTCAATTTTGAACTGCAAGCCGCTGCCACCGAGGATGGCCTGAACATCTCGCTCGGTGAGCAGCACAGCTTTCCGCTGGCGGATGTTTTCCATTTTCTTCTGCCGGAAACTGCCGCCCCCGTCCTCGAGCAGGCCGCGCTCGTTTCTCCCATTTTCGCCACGCGCTGGCGTTGGGATGCCACACGCGCGCTGGCGCTGCCGCGTTTTCGGAACGGAAAGAAGATCCCCCTTCAAATTCAGCGCATGCGCGCGGACGACCTCCTGGCTGCGGTCTTCCCGGACGCTGCGGCATGCCAGGACAACATCGAGGGCGACATTCGCGTTCCGGACCACCCCCTGATCCGCGAGGTGATGAAAGACGTCCTGACGGAAGCATTGGACCTCGAGGGGCTGAAGCGGGTTCTGCGCGGGATCAGGGATGGCAGTATCCAGTGCATCGCGGTGGACACGCCGGCTCCATCCCAATTCTCTCATGAAATTCTGAACGCCAATCCCTACGCCTATCTGGACGATGCCCCGCTCGAAGAGCGCCGGGCGCGCGCCGTATCTCTGCGCCGCGCACTGCCGGAGACAGTACTGACAGAAATCGGCCGCCTTGATCCTGCCGCCATTGCGCAAGTCCGCGAGGAAGCGTGGCCGGATGTTCGCGACGCCGACGAATTGAACGAAGTACTCCAGGTCCTTGTGGCACTTCCTGAAGGCTTCGTACCCCCAGCGGCAAAGGCACCCTTGCCTGTGCAGTCTGATCATTCGCGGGAGCCAACTACACGCGGAGGAGTGCCTGTGCCCCAGGTGGCCGCGCTGTGGGGTAACCTCTTTCGTCAACTTGTCTCCGAGAAGCGCGCCGCTCGCGCCAGAGTTGGCGACCTTATCTTCTGGGTTTCAGCGGAGAGAATCAAAGCATTCTCGACCCTCTCCCCTGGCGCGAGCTTCGAGACGCAACCTTCAGAAATCGATGAGCCCGTTACGGCGAGAGACGACGCGCTGGTTCAAATCGTGCGAGGATGGATGGAGCATTGCGGACCGGTCGATGTGGCGTGGGTGGCGCACACAGTGGGATTGCCGGCGGCGGATATCGAGGCGGCTATGCTACGTCTCGAGGCTGAAGGTCGAGTGTTGCGAGGGCAATTCACCGGCTCGGCCGCACCACCCCCCTACCACCTCCCCAGCGAGGAGGGGATTAAGGGGTGGCGCGCCGCCATCGAATGGTGCGACCGCCGGCTGCTGGCGCGCATTCATCGGCTCACGCTCGGCACGCTGCGCAGGGAAATTCAGGCGGTCACTCGAGCTCAATTCATGCGCTGGTTGCTGCGCTGGCAGCACGTTGCACCAGGCACGCAAGTGAATGCGGAACGGGGCGTGCTCGAAGTCATCCGGCAGTTGCAAGGATTCGAGGCGCCCGCGAGCGCCTGGGAGCCGCAAATCCTGGCTCGTCGCGTGGCCGGCTATGATCCGAAAATACTCGATGAGCTTTGCTTGACCGGAGCTGTGGGCTGGGGGCGTTTGTCGCCGCATCCTGCCACGCTGGAACCGGCCGTATCGGGTAGTGCGGTCGACGACTCCCCTCCTGCGCGGAGGAGGGGGCCGGGGGGTGGTGGGGACGGCACCATGCACGAGGGTCAACCACCCCCTGTCCCCGTCCTTAACAAGGAGGGGAATGGAATCTGCGCTGGGATTGACGCTCCTGCGGTCACCGCCCGGCGCATCACTCCCTCCAGCGTGGCTCCAATCACATTTTTCGTGAGGGAAGAATCGGACTGGATGATGCCCCGCCATGCGCCTCTGCCGGAAGTGTCTCGAGCCCTGAGCCAAGTGGCGCGGGAGGTACTCGAGTACATCCGGCAGCGCGGTGCTTCGTTCTTCGCCGACATTGTGCGCGGAACCGGCAAACTCAAATCCGAGGTCGAAACTGCGCTCTGGGAGTTGGTGGCGGCAGGACTCTTCACCGCCGACGGCTTCGACAATCTGCGCGCCCTGATCGACCCCAAACGGCGCGCGGGGCAAGGCCGAGGACGCAAGGCCCGCCCGCGACACAGTGCGGGACGCTGGTCGCTGCTTTTTTCAAGTGAAGTAACGGATCGCGCCAAGTCCCTCGAAGCCGTTTGCCGCGTGCTGCTGGAGCGCTACGGAGTGGTGTTTCGAGAACTGACCTTGCGGGAGGAATTCCCCTTCAAATGGCGTGAGCTGCTCATCGCCTTCAGGCGCCTCGAAGATCGTGGCGAGGTGCGCGGCGGCCGCTTTGTAGACGGATTCGTGGGCGAGCAATTTGCCTTGCCGGTGGCGCTCGAATCACTGCGCGCAGCGCGCCTTGCCGAAGCAGGGGCGTATGGCCACGCGCCCCAGCAACCCGAGATCGTCACCCTCTCCGCCGCCGACCCATTGAATTTGGTCGGAATCATACTGCCCGGCGAGCGCGTGCCGGCGAATTCCGGGAAAACTATTACGCTTCGAGATGGCGCACCCATCGTGGAGCAGTCCAGCACCACTCTGGCGGCTGTGGCGAGTGGGATGGGCATGACGGATTCTGAGTCGGAGACACTGCCCGCTCCCGAGGGCTGAGCATGTCCCACATCTTCGGCTGGACGCGGACGGTTGAACTGAATCCATCGCCCTCTCCCTTGGGGAGAGGGTGTCCCGCTGCCGGCGCTTTCACCAGCCGGAGCGGGACGGGTGAGGGGTCGGTGGGCGCGCGTCGGAACCCACTCTCAGAGCCGTGACCCAGCACCAGGGGCGAATCCATCCCGACAAAAACCGTCGGGCGCAGGCGCCACCCAGACAAGGAGGCAGTCCCATGAGGTCAATCTCGGTGGCTTGCTATAAGCCGCGGCCCGGTTGCGAGGAAGCTTTACTTGAACTGGTTCGCAACCACCTCCCACCGCTCCGCGCCGAGGGTCTCGTTACAGAACGCCCTTCGATCGTCATGCGCACCGCAGACGGAACCATCATCGAAATCTTCGAGTGGGTTTCCCAGGAAGCAATCGCGGGCGCTCACCAGAATCCTGTGGTCCTCGATCTCTGGAATCGTTTCGAGGCCGTATGTTCGTACGAGACGCCCTCTAACCTGCCGGAATTTCGGAAAATGTTCTCGCACTTCGAGCCGATCTGAAGTCGCCGCTATTTGCGTCTTGCCATAATCTCGAGAGTGAACGAATCGAGATCTTCGAGGGCTTCATCGCTCACTGCTTTCATGCGTTGCCGGCGGGACACACGCAGGGACTGCTCGCTCGAAGCAAATGCAGTCACACGATGCATATGGCTTAGCTTGTCCTTACGGTGGGCCAGCTCGTTTGCGTATGAGCGGCAGGAGTTCGACTTGCTCGTGTCGCCGGCGAATTCGCCAATCGCTCTATCGCAATCGGTCCTCTGCGCGTACCACAAGAGCAATAGCAGACTTTTTTGAGCCGTCTCATCCTTCTCATTGCGGAGGCGCTCGATGGCCGGCCCCACCCAGAAACTCTCATCCGTCGGAATCAGCAAGTAGACCAGCGAGTAGTCCTGTCCAAGGGTCAAGACGTGTTGCGGAATAAAGACTCGGAATTTCGCGTCTTCGAGTATATGGAATGCCGCGGCAGTTGTATCTTCGCCTTGCGCTGCCAGATTGTGAACCAGCATGAAGTAGTCGATCAACTGTAGGTCCCGAAAGTCGCAGTGCGATATTGCCTCGAGCACAATCTTCCGATCACTCGGATCACTCGAAAGGCTGAGCAGAAGCTTGCTCCCATCATAGAGGAAGAACGGAGGGTTGCTGAAATCGGCGAGCTCCTGCCGCAGTCCGGGCACGTAGACGTCTCGCTGTGATCCGGCCTTGGACCAAAACTTGTCGAGTATCGCGGATTTCTCTTGAATCTGCTGGCTGTCGAGTGTGTGCGGCTGAAAGTTATACACGCGCTCGATCTCAGCGTGCAAATTAGCTTTCGTTGCGGCTGTTTGTCTTCCAGCAGCGACTAGGGGTATCAGCGTAAGAATCAAGATGGTAGAACACTTGTTTGTATTCATATCAGATCCCCTGAAAAATCGGCCGCTTGGAGTGCAATTTGAATACGTCCTCTCCTGCCTCCCAGGTTCAATTTAGAAAAGTGCCGCCCCAAACAAGGCCCGGCGCCACCGCGGCCATGAAGATCAATGCCGCTCGTGAAGGGTCACGCCTTGCGCGAAGGTTGGAAAGAGCCTCGCACAAGCTCACACCGCAGGTAGCGGACCCGAGATTCCCGCAGGATCTCGATATCAGCGGGATCTTTTCCAGTGGGACGCGGGCTCTTTCAGACAGTATCTCGACGACGCGCGGATTGGGCTGGTGCAGGGCCAAATAATCGGCTTCGGCTCGTGGCCGCCCGCATTTGTTCTCGAGAATCTCGAGGATACGATCGGTTTGGACTACAGCAGAGTGGGCGAGCGGTTCTCCTTTGAATTGAACAGCGATGCCGCTGTTCTCATCGACGGTTACGCTTAACACAGATGCGAAGTTCCCAGAACAACCCCAGACGAAGTCTCCGAGGCTCAGAGAGTCCTCCTGGTTAGTGGCTGGGGCGGACGAGAGCACAAACGCACAAGACCCGTCGCCAAAGAGACCTCGGAATTCTCCAGACACATCAGAATTCTTGAGTCTGCGGCTATGGACTTCCGAAGCCACCACGAGCGCCGCTCCCTGCGGCACTGCGCGAAGCAGGCCCTTCGCCACTGCCAGCGAGTAGATCAGGCCCGCGCATGCTCCACCGACTTCGATGGCCCCGCTATTCTCCCTCAAGAGCAATCGTGAGTGCAGCGAAGCAGCAAGTGATGGAAGACCAAGGAAGGTGGTACTGGTCGTGACCAGGATATCGATCCCTTCGACATCAACCGCAGCCATTTCCAGAGCGATTTCGGCAGCCCTCTGGCCCAATACCAGTTCGTCCTCCGAGGCGTCGACACATCGCAAACTGTGAATTCCCGCCCCGTCGCGGATTTTGTGCGGTGCAAGGTGGAGTTCCTCTTCGATCCGTTCTGCGGCGACAGTCACTGACCCCAGAGCGTAGCCCCAACCTCTGATCGTGACTTCGGATCCACGCCCCACGTCTGCTGCAAAACGTTCTGTAGTGTTATCTTCGGGCAGTGTACTGTGAGCTTCGCGGATCATCGCTGCCAGACCGCGAATGCTCTTTGTCCTGCTCTCCGGCCAAGAACTTCCGAAATCTCGAAAACCCGTAGCCGACTCGATCGATACCAGCACGTCTACCCAACCCATGGAGTCGAGAGCCCCGGTCTTGACAAGGTCGTCGTCATCTTCAGGGTGCGTCTGAGAAGGAAGCCTGCTCGCAACGCACTTCCGAGAGAGCTCGAGGGCGCGCGAATCGTCGAAGTTTTCCGGTGAGCTCATTGAGACAACCAAGCTGCATTCGGCTGCGGAAACAACGAGTCCAGCATCAGCCAGCACTTCGCTTCGTTCGGCCTTCCTCGTGCCAGACCGATCCGCGCAAATCGGCTGGGAGCTTGCATGAGCTGACTGCGAATTGATTGGTTAAGAAAAGTTTCGGGATCGGGGGTCCTGCCGGTTTGCGAACTGCGCTGGACAAAATCGTTGAAGAACCGACGCCATTCGCGATCCACAAGCGGCAGGCTATTCAGGATTTCCCCCGAGGGCATCAGGAGCTTGGCGCGAAGACTTACCTCGCTGCCCTCACTGAAGAAACGAAAGCGGATGTTCCTGAAATCGCACCCGCAGATTGACCGGGTCGCAGAACTGGGGTCCGCCCAGGCGTTGCCTCCCTGCGTGTCGATGTGCAGTTGGCACCCGAAGAGTCCTTGGAGGTTGGCAGACACCTCCGCCCTCCGGAGCATCTCCACCAACTTGACTTCACCCACCTCCTCCCCGGAAGGCGCCAATCCATGGGTATTCTGATCTTCCAGGTGGGGCGGAGAAACCGGCGTCGCGGCAGGCGAGAAGCGAATTATACTTCCTCGACCATAGGGAAAGAATGCGGGCCACGCGTGGCTTCTCTGCGGCATTGGTCGAACGGAATGAAAGGCTCTTTGGGCGGTTTGCTCCAATCCAATAACGCAATGCCCCTGACCCATCACCGTGATGTCCGATAGAATCAATTCCCTCACGGTTTGTTACGAGTCCGTTTCTTACGCAGCCGTCTTCCGGGAGAGCCCAGATGCTTGACTTCGACCGCGTGGCCTTGCGATGACCAATGCTGCGCGACCATTTCGGCGACCAAGCGACGATGACACTTGTCCGGCTCAGCCTCCGAGCAGAGGAGCGCCACTTTTCCCTCAAACAGACAGGGATGTATCTCGTCCAGAACTCTTCTTCGCGCCATCAGCTCCAGAAATGATTTCTCATATTCCGCCCAGTCGCGCGTCTTGCGGTAGGCAATCCGAACCTCCCGGCTGGGTGCGAAGAGTGGCTGGTATTCGTATGCGATTCCCGAGATGCGATCAAGGAAGAACGCCAGGTCGGGAAACTTCGCGAATCCCGCGAGTTGCCCGACACGATTCTCCCGAATATCAATGAGCCTGCGCACTTGCGCCTCTTGAAGAAGCCGGAAGAATTCCTCGGCGCTCTTTTTGGTGAAGCCGATGGTGAATATCGTGGAGGTCATCGCCAGTCCTGCCAAGGTTCGAGGAAGGCGCCGGCATAGGCTGCCATGTCGGCGCGGCTTGACCCGGCCAATCCTATCCGGGGTCGACCGCAAAGGGTTTGACGCGAAACGCGTATCTTTCAGCCTGAAGCCGGTAAGCGTCCTCCAGCGCTTCGGCGCGCGCTTGTGGGAAAAGCGTGTCGGCTGCAACGGAGGCGAAGCCGTTGGCCACCAGCAGCCGGTTCTCCGCCGCTTCCTGGGTTTCGATTTGGCCGCCCTTACGCAGGTGCCGGGGATCGAGTCCCAGCTTGACCAGTTCCGGGCACACCATCAGAAATCGGTGGCATTCCAGCGGGTCCTCCTCCGCACACATCATCGCCACTGTTCGCCCCTCCAATTCCTTCACGAGACGTTCCACCCCACGCTGGAATGCATAGGATTTGCGACGCGCCTCATAATCAACCACCCCGTTGGGGCGATAGGCATCGGCATCGTCCGGGCGGCCTCCCAGTTCTTCGCCAAGGAAAAGGTACGAGATGTGTTCGTCGCCCAATAACTTCTCAAATATCGGCTGGCTGAAGTGGGGTAGGCGCGCGCTCTGCGGCAAACTGCGGACATCGGCCAGAAGCTCAACCCCACAGTCCCTGAGCAGTTTAGCGAATAGCCCGAACTCCAAGATAGAGTGACCTACTGTAAAAAGTGGCCGCAGCTTGCCCGACGTGGCCTCCAAAGAGTCCTCACGCTCCACGCTCACTCCTCCTTCTAGGGGATGCATCGTACCAGAATCTGCTGCGGCCCGCACGCACTTTGAACAGCACGAAGTCTGCGCTTCGGGAAGAAGAGCCTTTGACACCCAAGCAAGGCCCCTATTTCATTTGTTGCTGAGGGTTCGGTTCAGGCAGTGAAGTTATCCCGGCACGACTCTTCGTATTGAGCGTGATACCCTGGAAGAGAGGGTGTTTCATGAGTAGTATTTCCAACCTTGAAGTGCCGACGGAATTGAAGGAGAGGATCGAAAAAGCCGTCAGGGAGGGGAATCAAAATCCGTCTTCGCTGGTCGAACGTGCTTTCAGTCTCTTTCTGACTGTTAAGGAAGCTCACCTTATCGAAGTCCGTAAGGCAGCCGCTGAAGCTGACGCTGGCGACATTGTTCCGCATGAAGAAGTGGAGCGCCAACTGCGCGCCAAGTACACAAGGTAAACTCACTCCTCCAACTTACCAAGCGACCATAGCTTCACTGAAGATCTGTGCCAAGTCTTCCGACCCAAAAGGGCGAGGCGAGAGTTTGGTGACACGATGTTGAGGCAGCGTGCCAGCGACGAGCGCCGGGATGTCTGATGATTGATAGCCGAGCCCACGCAGCCCGTTGGGAATACGCAGATCCCGCATGAACGCGATAATCTGGTCCGCCAGAATCTTCCCGGCATCTTCCCGTTGCGCGCCCCGGACCTTGGCGCCGAGAATCTCCGCCGCTTTCAGGTGGCGCTCGGGACAGGCCGAGGATGTGAAGCGAAAGGCTGCGGGTGAATTGAGGATGACTGAGACCCCGTGCGGCACCAGCGGATGTCCCACGCGGTAGCCCGGGGCTCTGTAATCTCTTACCAGGCCCGACACCGCATAGGACATGCCGTGTGGCAAATGCAGACCCGCATTCCCGAATCCGATCCCGGCGTAGGAGGCAGCCAGCAGCATGGCGGCGCGCGCCTCGTCGTTCGCCGGATCCGCCACCGCGCGCCGCAAGTAAGTCGCCACCAGGCGCAGAGCCTCGAGGCTCCAAACGTCGCTAATGGGGTTCGAGCCCTGATAGGCGGGGCGCAGAATCGGCCGCGCGGGCAGCGGGCGCTTGTCGAAGGGCAGGGTGGTATAGGACTCGACGGCGTGGCTCAACACGTCCAACCCGGTCGATGCGGCCACCTCCGGCGGCAGCGTGCGGGTGTTCTCCGGGTCAAGGAGGCCTAGCGTGGGTTTTAGGCGGCGATGTGCGATCCCGGTCTTGGCCTGCATCCGGGTCAGGTCAAAGATGCTCACTCCGGTGGTTTCGCTGCCAGTGCCTGCGGTGGTGGGAATCGCGATCAGAGTTTTGAGAGGGCCAGGGACGGGTTTGCCCTTTCCGATGGGAGGATTGACGTAATCGAGGAAATCGGCTGGGTAAGTACTATAGAGGTTGGCCGCCTTTGCGGTGTCAATTGTTGACCCGCCGCCGACCGCGACAAAGCTATCAAAGTTGTCAGCCTGCGCGGCAGAGACCGCTTCGCAAAAAGATTCGTCGGTGGGCTCCACGCGCACGCGGTCGAAGATGGAAAAGCGGATCTTATGCTCTTCGAGCGATTCGAGCACCGTAGCCACGGGCGGTAAGGAGCGTAAGTTGGCATCGGTGAAGACCAGGGCGTGCTGTTTGCCCTGGTCCGCCAGTTCTGCGCCCACTTCGCCTGTGACACCAAAACCGAAACGAACCGCGGCGGTCGCTATCTCGAACGCGTAGTCGTGGACCATCGTATTCCCCAGGCTCTCCTAGAACTTCCGGTTCCACTCCCGCGGCCAGCGCTCGATTACCACTTTCGCCTGAGTGTAAAACTCCACACCGTGGCGCGCCTGGGCGTGCAAGTCGCCAAAGAAGCTCTCACCCCACCCACTGAAGGGAAAGGTTGCCATCGGCGCCGCCACGCCGATATTGATGCCGATGTTACCAGCGCTGACCTCATAACGGAAACGCCGCGCGCTGGCGCCGTCCCGAGTGAAGATGCAGGCCATGTTTCCGTAGCTGCGGGCATTGACCATCTCAATCGCCTCATCGAGCGATGAAGCGTGCATCAGGCTCAAGACTGGGCCGAAAATCTCAGTGCGAGCAATCTCACCCTGCGGTGGAACTTCGTCCATCAGGGTGGGGAATATGAAGAAGCCGTCCTCGTAGTCTTTCACTTTTCGGCCCCGCCCATCCACTCGAAGGCTCGCTCCCTCGCGCTCTCCCCTGGCGATCAGGGCTTCGATGCGCGCCTTGCTTTCAACTGAGATGACCGGCCCCATCTCCACTCCCTCATCCAATCCGTAACCGACCTTGCGGCTGCTTGCTGCTTCGGTCAACTGCTCGGTCAGTTCTCTTTTCGCCTCACCCACGGTGATGGCGACCGAGGCTGCCAGGCAACGCTGCCCCGCGCAACCGAAGGCAGAATCTGCCAGAATCTCCGTGGTCATCTCCAGATCAGCATCCGGCATCACCACCACGGGGTTCTTGGCCCCACCTTGACATTGGGCGCGCTTCCCGTTGGCCGCGGCCCTGCTGTAAATGTGGCGCGCCGTCGCCGTGGACCCCACAAAGCTGATGGCCGGAATGGCAGGGTGCTCGAGGAGGCAGTTGACCGTCTCTTTGCTGCCGTTGACCAACTGTACCACGCCGGGCGGAAATCCGGCGGCCTCGAGCAGGTGGAATAGCTTATTGGAAGTCAGCGGTGCGCGCTCGGAGGGCTTCAGGATGAGACAATTGCCCGTCGCAAGGGCGTACGGCATGAACCAGAAGGGGATCATGGCGGGAAAATTGAACGGCGTTATCGCCGCCACCACGCCCAGCGGCTGCCGGATCATCTGCTCGTCGATCCCTGGGGCTATATCTTCACTGTTATAGCCTTGCATCAAGCTCGGGATGCCACACGCCACTTCCACATTCTCGATGGCGCGCCGCAACTCGCCCACGCTCTCGGCGTAGGTCTTGCCGCACTCCTCGGTGACGCCGCGCGCCAGGCCATCCAGGTTTTCCTCCATTAGAGCTTTGAGCTTAAACAGCGGTTGGATCCGCTCTCCAGCCGGCCGGCGCCGCCATTCGGCGAATGCCTTTTGAGCCGCTTTGGCCGCTTGGTCCACTTCCTCGGGCGGCGAAAGTGGCACCTCCGCCAGAACCTGTGCCGAGGCGGGGTTAAGGACCTTCAAGGCCTCAACCGCGCGCGACGGGCGCCAGGCGCCCTCCACGAAGTTTTCCAGCCGTTTGAGCATATTCCTCTCCTTCGCAATATCGTAGAGGCAACCCTCGTGGTTGCCTGTGAGCGGCCACAAGGTCCGGCCCTCCAATTCTAGACTCCAAAGTACTATTCTTTCAGCAGTTTCTCGCGGGTATGGTATAAACACATCATTTTAGTTTTTTGAGGGAGCACGATGGCGATGAAAGCGTTGTTCTTCGAAGGCGTTCATGAAGATGCAGTTGCAACCTTCTCCCGCGCCGGCTACGAAGTCAGAACTCTGCCCGGAAGCCCCAACGAGAGTGTACTCGTTCAGGTAGTCCGGGATGTGAGCGTGCTCGGCGTGCGGTCCAAGACGAGAATCACCAAGGCGGTTCTGGAGTCCGCTCCTGAATTACTTGTGGTGGGCGCGTATTGTATCGGAGTTGAGCATATCGACTGCGCCAGTTGCACGGCGCGGGGCATCGCCGTATTCAACGACCCCCACAGTAACACGCGCTCCGTGGCCGAGCTCGCCTTGGGGGAGATCATCATGTTGGTGCGCCGGGTTTTTCACAGCAGCTTCGCTCTTCACCGAGGCGTTTGGCACAAGAGCGCAAAGGGCTGCCATGAAGTTCGCGGCTTGACCCTCGGCATCGTGGGCTACGGTAAAATCGGCTCGCAACTTTCTGAGCTGGCAGAGGCGATTGGGATGAAAGTCGTCTTCTGCGACGTGGCAGAGGTCCTGGCGCGAGGGAACGCAAAGAGTTGCACCTTCTCCGAACTGCTTCAAACCGCGGATGTGGTTTCCCTCCATGTTGACGGCAAGGCGCAAAACAGAAATCTCTTCGGCGAAGAAGAGTTTCGGATGATGAAAAGGGGAGCGTTTTTCCTTAACCTGAGCCGGGGTTTCGTGGTCAATCACGAAGCGCTTGCGGAAAATCTCAAGAGTGGCAAGCTCAGCGGGGCGGCCATTGACGTCTTTCCCGAAGAGCCGGGCAGCGGGGACCTGTTTTCCAACTCACTCCAGAACCTTCCCAACGTCATCCTCACCCCGCATGTCGGAGGAAGCACGGAGGAGGCTCAGCAAAGCATTGGGCAATTCGTTTCGGCGCAGATGCAACGCTACCTGCAGAGCGGCAACGCCCGGCTGAGCGTGAATTTACCACACTGTCAACTCGAAAGTACCCCAGAGTGCCGCCGGCTGGCGCACATCCACAGAAACATCCCCGGGATGTTGCTGGCCGTAAACCGCGTGTTTGCGGACCGTGGCATCAATGTCGAGCGTCAGGTCTACGAGACCAAAGGTGCAGTCGGGTACGCGATTTTGGATATCAATCATGAGTGGGACGACGGCCTCATCCGCGCGCTTGAAAAAATACCTGACACCATCAGATTCCGAGTTCTGTAACGAAGCGGCAGCCCCGCCGCCCGCTACTAAGGAGGGGTAGGGGATGGTTGGCGTGCGAAGGAGGAACCGGATGGTGAGTCGTCGCAGTCTATTCAAAGGAGCGATGGCAGGCTTAGTCGCTGCGGGCGCGGGCGCTCGTAATCTTTTGGCGCAACTGATCGGTTCAAGATACAAGTTCACCATGGATAGTGGACCTGGACCTCAAACCGTGATCAACGGCAAGCGTTACCTCTATTTCGGTGGCACCGGTTACTTCAGCTTCCAGACCCGTCCTGAACTCATCGAGGCAGCGCAGAAGGGCCTTGCCGAATTCGGCCTGTGCACGGCCACCTCGCGGAATATTTTCGGAACTTCGCCCCTGCACCTGGAGGTGGAGAAAAAGGCCCGCGAGTTCTTTGCCAGCGAGGATGCGATTTATTTGCCCTCGGGGTATCTCATCAACATCGCCGGATTCCAGGCGTTGACCCAATTAAAGCGCTTCGATGTGATCTTCGTGGATGAGGGCGCGCATTGGAGCATCACCGATTTTGTTTACGCGGTCGAGAAGCCGGTGGTCACTTTCGCCCACACTGACGCCGACGACCTACGCCGGAAATTAAAGGCCAATTTGCAGGCCGGCCAAAGACCGCTGGTGGCGAGCGATGGGATTTTTCCGACCTTCGGCAAGATTGCGCCGCTGCCTGCGTATCTCGAATTGGTGGAATCTTACGATGGTTGTTTGTGGGTCGATGATTGTCATGCCATTGGCGTGCTGGGCGAGCATGGCCGTGGCACGTACGAGCACTACGGGATGAGCTCGGACCGATTATACTTCGGGGGCACCTTGAGCAAAGCCGTGGGAGCTCACGGGGGAATCATTCCCGGCAAGGAAGAGTTTATCCTGCCCATTCGAGCCGGCCACATTGCCAACGGGGCCAACGCCTCGGTGTCCGCGGCGGCGGCCGCAGCCGCGAAGGGCCTGGATCTCATGATGGCCCGGCCGGAGTTGCGCCGGCAGCTTTGGCGCAACGCTCGCCGCCTGAAAAGCGGGCTGAAGGCCATGGGCTTCGACCAGGACGATACGCCTGTCCCGGCAGCGGCTTGGGCGCTCAAGACCGGTGACGATATGGACCGCGTCCACGCAGCCTTGATGGAGCGCGGAATTGCGATTCAGCGCACGCATTACGTGGGCGCGGGGCCCAACGGCCTCTTGCGCGCAGTGGTGTTCGCCAATCACACACCGGAGCAGATCGATCGCATGCTCGAGGAACTGAAGAGTCTCGTCTAGCTCAGCAGCACGATTTTCGAGTCGGCCTTGGCGGAGTCTTCGGGAGCAAACTCCATACGAGTTGTGTCGAGAAAAGCGCGGCCCTTTGGGCGGCCATTGGCGCGGAGGGCGCCGATCTGAGTAATGTAAATCAAGGCATCCCGGAGGTCACTGTTCCGTAGAGTGATCAAGCCTTGCCTTTGGGTTTGGATCCGCTGAAATTCTTCCAGGGTCGCTTTCAGTTCCTGGTAGAGTTCTCGCTGGTAGAGGTAATCGGGCGGCTTTTCGTAATAGAGACCGCTCGAAAGCGTACGGTAAGACTCGGCCAGCGCCTGGAGCGCCGCGATCGTGTCCGTATCCACCAACTGGCGGTGCTCCCGAGCATATTGCCCGATGGACGTCAGCAAAGTCGTCAGGAGGACGGCGTGGCTTTGGGCAAACTCGGGGGAAAGCCGCACCTCCGGAAAGGGCATCTTCGACCAGTCGACTTGGCGCCGTCCAGTTTCGTACTGGCGGCTAGCCACAAGGTGGGGACAATCGGCGGGACAGTCGATGGTCACTTCGCGTTCCGTTCCACAACAAACCGCGCAGATGTTGTCTCCTCTTGCGGGGCAAAACCTCTTCACCTTGCGTTTATGGCAAATAGGACAGGTCAATTGTAGCTCCTCGTGCCTCACTGTGAGCCGGCGTCGTGAGTCTAATCCAGAATTATGCCACAAGTTTCTGGAGTGCGGCAGGGTGCAGTAGGGGCAATCCTTGTGGTTGCCCTTGGGCGGCCACCAGGACCGCCCTTATAACGCACCGCCGCGTTGCAACTCTGGTGATACAATATCCGATATGGCTTCTCTATCGAATTCGTCGGACGCCGCGGACGTGATCGTTATCGGAGGCGGCTTGATCGGCTCCTCTATCGCCTTGCGCCTGGCGCAGGCCAAGCTTCGGGTATTGGTCTTCGATCGCGGGGACCCCGGAGCCGAGGCCAGCAGCGCGGCGGCGGGAATGATCGGTCCCCAGGGCGAAACCGCTGAACCCGACTCTTTCTTCGCCTTATGTGCTGCCAGCCATGCTCTGTTTCCGGACTTCGTTTCGGAAATTGAGGATTTGAGCGGGCAGGAAGTTGGCTTTCGTCGCGAAGGAAGCCTCCTGATTGCGGTTGATGAGAAGCAAGTCGCACAGCTTGAAAAGCTCTTCTGGAACCAGTCGCGTGCAGGCCTGCCCATGGAAAGACTGCCTCTGGCCAGCCTTCAGCACAAGATGCCCGGGCTCTCGAAGAAGGTCCGGCTTGCCCTCGGTGCGTCTGAGGATCACTGGGTGGATAACGAGAAATTGACGCGGGCTGTAATCGAAGCTGCCCACCGCCTGGGCGTGAGATTTTACGCGCGCAACGCGGTTGAGGATTTGCGCGTCCGCGAGAACCGTGTGGAAGCGATTCACGCCGGCTCTGGCCTCCCAGGATTTCAACCCATGCTCTTTTCGGCCGGTTCTTTCGTGCTGGCAGCCGGCTGTTGGTCGGGAACACTTGCCGGCCAAGCCGGGCTTTCGCTCTCCGTGCAACCTTGTCGCGGCCAGATGTTGGAGTTCGAGTCGCCTCGTGAAATCCCTTACGTGGTTCGCTGCGGCAGCCATTACCTGGTGCCACGCTCTGCACGCCGGGTCGTGGTGGGCACGACCGCCGAATACGTGGGATTCGAAAAAACGGTCACCGCCGAAGGACTACAGTCCATCCTCACTGGGGCAATGAGGTTCGCGCCTTTTCTGAAGGACTGCGCTTTCCTTCGCGCCTGGGCCGGGCTGCGCCCCGATACGCCCGATCATCTTCCCGTCTTAGGTTATGGCAAACTGGATAATCTCGTCCTAGCGACGGGGCACTATCGCCACGGCATCCTGTTGGCCCCCATCACCGCTCAGCAAATCTCCGAACTGATTCTCACCCGTTCCACTTCGTTCTCCCTGGAGCCTTATCGGCCCACGCGCTTTGCGTGAGGGCAAAGAACTCCAGTGCTGCTCCGCGGGATGCGAAGAGGGAATAATAAGCCCAACGAAACCGCAAAGGCCAGGCCGAGTAACGACTTTTCGTCTCTCGGGGGAGGTATGGGAAGTCAGGGCTGCCATCCCGAGCGCGGCGAACGATCTCCGCAGTTGCTTTTGTATCAACGACCTACGCAGAAATGCAGAGATGCTTCGCGGCGCTCAGCAGGACAGATTTCTTCACGCCTCCTCGTCCATAGTGTGGCTGGGGGAGAGGGGACCGGACAAAATGGAAAGGCGGGCGAGCAGGTGACTGGGCGAGGGCATGCCTGTGTGGTCTATACCTCGCAAGTCAATAAGCGGTACTATACGCTTGAGTACTTCCGTACCATGGAGCCCCTGTTGACTTGCCCCTCTTTATCCTCTAAGATTCTCTCACGTTGATATGCAACCAACTCCTGATGAATCCGAAATTCCCGGTGTGGTGGGGCGTCGCAGCGCTCGCCTTTCTATCATCGTTCCAATAACTGTACACGGCACAGACGCGGCCGGCCAGCCCTTTAAAGAGAACACCTGGACAATAAGCGTTAACAAGCACGGCGGCAGGATCGCTACTTTTCACCGTCTCGCCGTTGACGACCAGATTGTGATCGAGAATCCACTTCTCGGGCTGACGGCCAAGGGCCGCGTCAACCGGGTCTGCGAGAAGCGCTTTGCCGAAGATCCCTTTGAAGTCTGCGTTGAGCTGCTGGAAGCGCAGAACATTTGGGGAGTCAAGCTTCCCCCTGAGGATTGGGAGAAGGACCGGCAGGTCGTTCCAGGGGAGCGGACCCGGTCGAGCCCTCAGGCCGAGATACGAGGTGAGGGGAGTTCCGCCGCGACGGCGGAGGAAGACGTGAAGCTGGAAGGGGGACGCTTTGCGCCGGGAGGATCGCCCGTGGAGGGAGGAGAGCAAACTGGAGGCCTCAGCCAATTCAACATGGCTGTGCATGCCTTGTCACGTTTCGCGGATGAGGCCGGCGCGCCGCCGGCTGAAGCCGAGTCGGCTCGACCGGAAACCGTGGGAGTCCCGCTAGCGTCCGTCCCGCAGGCGCCAGTCCCGGCCGCGCCGGACTTGAAGTCCCTGCAAGAAAAGATAGATGCGGCGGGGTCTGTGAAAGAGGAACTGAGCGTTCTCATGGACCGCGTGCAAACTGCGCGCGGGGAAGTAGAGAATCTCCGCTCGAGCATCGCCACGCAATGGGAGGAATTCAAGGCTCAACTCGAGGGTGCGCGCAAGAGTAGCGAGGATTCCATCCGACAGAGTCTCGGGACCCTGCGGCAGGAGATTCAGGCGGAAACTCTGAATGCGGGAAGCCAAGCCAGGCAGATTTGCAAGGAAGAATCCGGGACCGCGGTCAAGGCGATATCCGTATGCGTGGACTCTGCCGTGGATTTATTGAATCGCGCCGGCGATGATGCCGCCGCGAGATTACAGAGCACCCGCCAGAGCTTGGAAGCCAGTTTGAAGAAGGCGGAGGAGACCCTCCCGCGCTTGGCCGGCGAATCAGCATCCGTGCTTGACAACTTTCGCGCCGAGGCGCAGGCGTTCGCCGCACAATTGCAATCCGAGGTGGAATCCACTGCCCGCGAATGCTCGGTGAGAACCAATCGGGAGATATCGGAAAAGCTCGAAGCCAGCGTGGAAGCGGCGCTGGAATCAGTGGTCAGAGACTTCAACAAACATGCCGAAGATGCTCTGGAGTTGCTGAAAGCGGGACTTCACTCTTCTCGCGAGCAGTGCGTGGAGGAAACGCAGAAGCAGTTGGCGGCGGTGCGGGAATCGACTCTGGCCACACTGGAAAGCGAAGTGGCAGAGAAGTCAGCATCCCATCGGGAGCAATTGCGCACGGCGCTGGTCGAGATGCAGGCGCAGCAAACGAAAGAGATGGAAGCAGGAATCCAGGCGAGTCTCGAAGCACTGCTGGAATCGTTGCGGGGCACGATCCAATCGACGAAAGATCAGTGCGTGGAGGAGACGCAGAAGCAGTTGGCGGCGGTGCGGGAATCGACTCTGGCCTCGCTGGAGAGTGAAGCAGCAGAGAAGTCGGCATCCCATCAGGAGCAATTGCGCACGGCGCTGGTGGAGATGCAGGCACAGCAAACAAAGGAGATGGAAGCAGGAATCCAGGCGAGTCTGGAATCGCTGCGCGCTGCGGTCCAATTAACGAAAGATCAATGCGTCGAGGAGACGCAGAAGCAGTTGGCGGCGGTGCGGGAATCGACTCTGGCCTCGCTGGAGGCTGAAGCGGCGGAGAAGTCGGCATCCCATCGGGAGCAATTGCGCACGGCGCTGGTCGAGATGAAGGCACAGCAAACGAAGGAGATGGAGGCGGGCGTCCGGGCGAGTCTCGAAGCACTGCTGGAATCGCTGCGGGGCACGATCCAAGCGACGAAAGATCAGTGCGTGGAGGAGACGCAGAAGCAGTTGGCGGCGGTGCGGGAATCGACTCTGGCCACACTGGAAAGCGAAGCGGCGGAGAAGTCCGCATCCCATCAGGAGCAATTGCGTACGGCGCTGGTGGAGATGCAGGCGCAGCAAACAAAGGAGATGGAAGCAGGAATCCAAGCGAGTCTGGAATCGCTGCGCGCTACGGTCCAATCGACGAAAGATCAATGCGTCGAGGAGACGCAGAGACAGTTGGCGGCGGTGCGGGAATCGACTCTGGCCACACTGGAAAGCGAGGCGGCGGAGAAGTCCGCATCCCATCAGGAGCAAATGCGTACGGCGCTGGTGGAGATGCAGGCGCAGCAAACGAAGGAGATGGAGGCGGGCATCCAGGCGAGTCTGGAATCGCTGCGCGCTACGGTCCAATTGACGAAAGATCAATGCGTCGAGGAAACGCAGAAGCAGTTGGCGACGGTGCGGGAATCGACATTGGCCTCGCTGGAAAGCGAAGCGGCGGACAAGTCGGCGTCCCATCGGGAGCAACTATGCGCCACGCTGCAGGAGATTCAGGCGCAGCAAACGAAAGAGATGGAGGCGGGGATCAAGTCGAGTCTGGAGGCGTTGCTGGAATCGCTGCGGGGCACGATCCAATCGACGAAAGATCAGTGCGTCGAGGAGACGCAGAAGCAGTTGGCGGCGGCGCGGGAATCGACTTTGGCCTCGCTGGAAAGCGAAGCGGCGGAGAAGT
>Ga0326727_10002820_pt1 | contig 57626 bp, 42 predicted proteins | sample MB2enrmetagenome_FD_207643 | JGI IMG/M metagenome (GOLD analysis project Ga0326727, IMG submission 207643) | Lab enriched peat soil microbial communities from McLean, Ithaca, NY, United States - MB29MY | ecosystem: Environmental > Terrestrial > Soil > Wetlands > Peat | place: USA: New York... | reverse complement strand
TGTCTTTGTTCCGACGGCAAATCAAGAGCGGCGGCTGGGTTCCACATGATGCGTACAATAGCACAGCCCAGTCGCATTGTAAAGCTAATTGTGAGACACTACACTAGTAGCGCCTTTCGCCGACACGGCGGTGGGATTGACTACTGCCCGCCCGGTGCCCGTCAACGACCCCGGGACCTTTATGGGGTTTGCGGCACATCTGCTCTGGGATCTGCATCACCGAGTCAACCTGAGCAGCTTCAAGGCCGGGGAGATGGTCGCGTTCCGCAAGATCTTTGAGCGTATTCCTTACCACACAGCGGTGGACGAGGCGAGCATCGAGCCGGTCATCCGGGGTCAAGGATATGAGGCACGCTACGTACCAACCGCCGTCGTCTACAACAAGGGTCCACTCACGGTTGAAGACTTTCTGCGCCAGCGCCGGCGCGTTTTTGCCGGACACTTGGCGGTGCGCCATACGCTGGGATACAACGTGAGCACGATGAGTGGGTGGAGAATACTGCGGATCTTCCTCCGTTCCCTTGATTGGCGGCCGCGACCTTTTCTCTGGGCTTGGGGCGTGGCGGCCCTCGAAGTCTACGGGCGCTCACTCGGCAGACGCGACTACAAGAAACGACGCGACCACTGCGTCTGGGAAATCGCCAGGACAACAAAAGACCTCAAGGCAAGGATATAGCGGCGGCATGAATTCAATGGCTGGCGTTTTGCTGCGCGTTCCGCTGTTCAAGCTCTACCGCCAGTTTGACTGGCCGCGGATGCTGCCACTTAACCTGACTCTCTCTCCTTCCCCCAAGTGCAATTCGCGATGCCTCACCTGCAATATCTGGATGAAACGCGAGGACGAACTGACCCTGGACGAGTGGGATAAAGTACTGGCTTCCTTGGGCCAAACTCCCTATTGGTTCACGATTAGTGGCGGGGAACCGTTGATGTACCCGCACGTGGTGGAGCTCGCCCAGTTGGCGTATGAACATTGTCGGCCGGGTGTCATCAACATCCCCACCAATGCGATTCTCCCCATAATCGCCGAAAGGGTGGAGCGCATTGCCCGGTCGTGTCCCAAGAGCCAGGTGATCATCAATCTGTCGCTGGACGGAGTTGGGGCGAAACATGACTTCATTCGTGGCGTTCCGGGCAACTTCCAGAAATTCGAACAGCGCTTGGAGCAACTGTTGTCCCTGCGCAGCCGGCTGAGCAACCTGACGGTAGGAATTCATTCGGTCGTGTCGGTCTTTAGCGTGGGCCACCTGGACGAAATCATCGCCTACGCCGACCAATCTGGCGCCGACCAGTTCATCACCGAGATTGCGGAACCGCGGGTGGAGCTTGACACCGTGGGCTTGCCCATAACGCCCAGCCCTGAGGACTACGCCAAGGCCATCGACCGTCTCATCGCCTACGTGGAGAGCAAGCGTTTCACGGGCCTGGCCAGAATCACGGAAGCTTTCCGGGTGGAGTACTACAAGCTGGTCAAGCGCATCTTGGACGAGCAGGACCAGGTGATCGCCTGCTACGCCGGCTGGGTGAGTGCCCACATCTATGCCGACGGCACAGTCTGGCCCTGTTGTGTGCGAGCTGACAACCTGGGCAATCTGCGCGATCACAACTACAATTTCAAAGAAATCTGGTTTGGCGAAAAGATCAAAGAAGTGCGCCGGAGTATCGCGGCGAAGGAATGTCACTGTCCGCTGGCCAACGCCTCTTACACCAACATGTTGCACGACATTCCGACGCTGGCGCGGGTGGGCGCCAAGGTGTTGCGGCCGGGGAGCAAGCGCCCGCAGGCCGCCGATGGTGACGCGGGCCGATCGCTTCCTACGGCGGCGACTCGTAGCGCTGACCTTTAGGTCAGCACCGTGAATGCCGACCTAAAGGTCGGCGCTACGTGACTCCTGCGGGAAATGGAAATCCATGGCCTTTGATTGGTTGAACAAGTTCCAGCACGACATGGAGAAGCACCGTGAATGCCGACCTAAAGGTCGGCGCTACGTGACTCCTGCGGGAAATGGAAATCCATGGCCTTCGACTGGTTGAACAAGTTCCAGCACGACATGGAGAAGCACCGTGAATGCCGACCTAAAGGTCGGCGCTACGTGCCTCCTGCGGGAAATGGAAATCCATGGCCTTCGACTGGTTGAACAAGTTTCAGCACGACATGGAGAAGCAACCGGACTATGCCGTGAGAACCTTGGCGGCCTACCGCCTGGGGATGAAGGCCAAGGGTTCCATCGCCGGCGTCGCGGTTCAGCCGGCGCCAAATTGCTGCGCTGCGGCGCGGAAGCTGCCCGTCGGTAAGGTCTACCATCCTGACCAGGCTCCACTTCTGCCCTTGCCGGACTGTCCCCAGGGCCGGCGCTGCGGCTGCGTCTACCGCCCCGTGATGACTTATCAGCAATTTGAAAGAGGGTGAGCGTTTGCGCGCTGGTTACACAGAGTATATGACGGCGTGGCGGCACGCGCTGTTCCGCTCAGTCGGCATGAGACAGAGCCTGATCCTGGGACCGGCCATGATCTTGGCAGGAGGTCTGGACTATGCAGTCAATGTCTTGGCTGGCCGTTGGCTCATACCCGTTGAATTCGGCATCTTTGTTTGCGTGGCGGCTATTCTGCAAGTGCTGGTTTACTTGGCCATCTCCATCCGAAATGTTGTAGCCTTTTACACCGCGGAGCTGAGCGCACAGAGTGATTCCATCAATCAGGTGGGAGCCTTCGTGCAGCGCGCCTGGCGCTGGGCTTGGCAGTGGGGTCTAATGGCGACGGCGCTTGCGGTTCTCATCAGCCCCTTCTTGGCGCGCCTGCTGCGGCTGCCCAACCCTTGGCCATTGTGGGCGGCCAGCCCCGTGTTGCTGATGTTCTTCGTGCGGCCGGTTACGGATGGCGCGCTTCAGGGAGTGCAGGCCTTTGCGGGCTTTGGAGTGGTACAGGTCGCTCAGTCGGTTTTGCGATTGCTTTTTGCGGCCGGGCTGATCTGGCTGGGAGGCCAGGCCGTTGGGGCCATCGCTGCATTACCGCTCGCCTGTGCCGTTGTCGTGGTGTTGGCGCTGTGGTGGCTTCGCGCCTATTTCAAGGCCCCCGCCAAGGTTGTTGCCCGCCCGGTAAGCTGGCCCTACTCGTCCTACACCCTATTGGGAATGGCGGCTTTTGCCGTCCTGGCGAACCTGGATGCGCTGTTTGTGAAGCACTTTTTCAGCCCACGGATGGCCGGCGACTATGGACCGGTGGTTACCCTGGCCAAGATAAGTTTGTTCATGCCCTTGGCGATAGGGATCCTCCTTCTCCCCAAGGCGACGCAGCGTCGAGCCATGGGCCGGGATGCCCGGCCGATCTTATTGCTGGCGCTGGGGGGTGCGCTGGTCCCGGGGCTGGCCCTGACAGTTTTCTATTTTCTGTTCCCTGGATGGTTGGTGAGAATCATATTCACCGCTGCCTACGCCAACTTGGGCATTGTCCTGGGATTGGCCAGCTTGGCCGCGAGTCTTTACGCTGGGTTGAATATCTGGCTCAATTATGCTCTCTCGCTCGAGCGGCCGGCGTTTATCTATGCTCTGGTTGGGGTTCTGGTTTGGCAGGGACTGGGCATGTTTCTGTTTGGCCGCGAGAGCCTCGTCCACATGACGCTGGTCATGGTCTCAGCCGGTGTGATGGGCAATCTTGCAGGCTTCATCACCACCTGGCACATTGTACGAACAACCAAAGCGGTCAAGGCAGAGCTTGTTGGGCCGTGAGATCTCGCCGTTAAGCTGCGCCTCGTGAGGGTGCAGTGTGTTGTCCTGGTGCTGAGGCGAAGGTCAAGGTGCTCCGTCTATTATGAGCAGGCAGGATGTCCTATTAACAGGATCTACCGGCTTTATCGGCCGCCACGTGGTCCGGAAGTTGGCCCGGCTTCAGGATCTCCGATTAATCTGCATAGTCAGAGGAGGCGAGCGCCACCCGCAAGCGAACTCCTTGCTGAGCGAGGGAGCCATCTTGGTTCGGGGTGATTTTTCCGACGAAACCCTTCTCAAGGAGACGTTTGGGAAATACCCAGTTCGACAGGTTATCCACCTCGCGGCAATCCGTGGGGCACGGAAGGCATCACCTGCCGAGTTTCGGCGGGTGAATGTTGAAGGAACGGCGCTCTTGCTTCGTGAGGCGTATGAGCACCGAGTGCAGAAGTTCATCCATTGTAGCTCGGTCGGCGTTTACGGCACGATCCCCATGGCCGTGCCGGCGGGAATTGAGACTCCCCTGCGTGGAGACACCCACTACCATCGGTCCAAGGTAGCGGCAGAAGAGGCCGTCCATGGCTATATTCAGAAGGGATTAAACGCCTATATTGTACGTCCGGCGATTGCTTACGGGCCCGGTGACGACGGCTTCCCACAGACTCTGGTCCAACTTGTCAGACGGCATCTGCTATGGCTCCCCAAAACCAATCACCGGGTTCACTTGGTTGATGTGGAGCGGCTGGCAGAGGTTTTTTTCAATCTGGTTGTGAGAGACCAGTGCACCCAGCGGATTTTCGTAGCCGCAGATGTTGAGCCGGTCCCGCTGAAAGATCTGGTTGATTGGATTCATTGGCATTTCTATAGGCGCCCCTACCCACGGTTCCTGAGCCTTCCCGATTGGACGTTTGAGCTGACGTTTCATCTGTTCCAAGGTCTGGGCAACGAAAAGTGGGCGGTCCGCTTGGCGCTGATATGCAGGGACTGGTATTATCAATCCGCCGACACGTACCGCGTGCTGGGCATCGAGCCAGCCTCGACCCGCGAGGGTTTTGGCCGTTTCTTGGGCGAAGGTGCAACTTTCCGGAGGTAAGCACCCATGACTGCGACCGGCGCGGTGACAATCACGAACAACTGGAGACAATATTTCCTTGGTACGCATGAGGGCTTCGGTACGACTTACGAACGATTCGTCCTGCATCGTTATTTCAGCAGATTGAAAACCCGCTATGACATCAATAGTGTGCTGGAAGCCCCGTCTTTTGGAATGACGGGGATCTCCGGCATCAACAGCCTCTGGTGGGCTTGGCAGCGGGCGCAAGTTACGATTGTTGACCAATGTCCTGAACGAATGGAAGCTATTCAGAAGGTTTGGAGAGGGACGGACCTCGTAGCTCACCTGGTCTGCCAGTCTCCGGCGTCCGCCCTTCTGCCCTTTTCAGATCGCTCTTTTGACATGTCCTGGAACTTCGCCGCCCTTTGGCATGTGAAGGATGCAGGAACCTATTTGGGGGAGCTTGGGCGTGTGACAAAGACGGTGCTCTTCTTGTGTGTTCCCAACCAACAGAATATCTGTTGGAAGCTGCGTCCCCATGACGCCGGCGAATTTTACCTCGATAATATCAGGACCGACTGGATCGCTTCATCCCTGGCAGCACACAACTGGCGGCTGGTGGAATCTGGTCTCCTAGATGTTCCCCCCTTCCCCGACATTGCCATGAAAAAGGAGGAATTCCTCAGGCGGATGGGGTTCGACCGACTGGCCAAGTGGTTGGAAGCGAGAGAAGGGGAAGGCACTTGTATCCTGGATTATTTTACCGGCCGATCACCGGCAATGGAACGACAGGTGATGAAGTTCAGCCTGCTGGAGCAGTCTCCCGCATGGTTCAAGAGGCTATGGGCGCACCACCGTTTCCTTCTTTTTGAGAAGAAGTGAGCACATCCCCCGCAGCCTCCGCAATCTGTTCCGCGGCGTAGCGCACCTGCTCATCGGTCATTTCGGGAAAGAACGGCATACTCAAAACTCGCTCGCAGGCACGCTCGGCGTGAGGGAAACTCCCGGGTCCGAAGCCGAGCGCAGCAAAGGCGGGCTGCAAATGCACGGGACGGGGATAGTGGACGGCGGTGTGGACGCCGCGCGCTTCGAGAGCCGCGCGCACGGCATCACGCCGCTCGACGTAGACCACGAACAGGTGGTACACCCTATCGTCTCGCGGATCATCCAGCGGTATCTCCACGTCGGCGCCCCCCAACACGCTGCGGTAGAGAGCGGCGATTTCCTTGCGCCGCGCGTTCCACTGCTCGAGCCGCTTCAGCTTGACCCGCAAGACAGCGCCCTGGAATCCCTCCATGCGGTAGTTGTAGCCGATTCTTTCATGGGTGTAGGGGCCACTCTGGCCATGGCTGCGCAGCGAACGCGCAAGTTCGGCGATTCCTGAGTCATTCGTCGTCAGCGCGCCACCTTCACCGTAGGCGCTTAGATTCTTGCTCGGATAAAAGCTGAAGACGGCAGCATGGCCGATGCTCCCCACGCGCCTGCCCCGGTAGCGGGCGCCGTGAGCCTGGCAGGCGTCTTCGAGGACCGCCAAGCTGTGTTTTCGCGCGATAAGCAAGATGGGCTCCATATCGGCAGGGCGGCCGTATAAATGAACCGGAAGGATGGCCTTGGTCCGCTCGGTGATGGCCGGCTCGAGCAGAGCGGGATCCAGGTTTGCCGTCTTCGGGTCGATGTCCACAAATACCGGCTTGGCGCCTGCGTAGCAAATGGCCTCAGCGGTGGCGATGAAGGTGTTGGGCGTGGTAATCACCTCGTCCCCCGGTTTCACTCCCAATGCCAACAAAGCCAAGTGCAGGGCGCTGGTGCCGGAATTCAACGCAACACAACACTTGGCCTGGCAATAGGCAGCAAATTCCTTCTCGAACTCACTGACCTCTTCGCCCAGGATAAATGAGGCGTTACTGCACACTCGATCCAGGGCCTCCCTGATCTCGTCGCGAAGGGTCGAGAATTGTTTCTTCAAGTCAAAATAGGGGACAAGCATGGGGTTGCTCCGGAAAACAGTCGAAAGTCAAAAGTCAAAAGTCAAAAGTAGACCGATTGGAAATCTGCGCGACAGGTCGTGTCATTCTGTTCCCTGCTCGTCACTCATCACTCGTCACTGCTCTAAGGTCCTCTTGGCTCGACGCGGGGGATGTAGATATGACAATCGGGACCCTTCAAGGCCTCAACGTAGGACTGATCTATGGCATCAAGCACAGCATTCGGGAAGTAACTGTTCCCCCTCGGAGTCACGGGATTGTGCAATTGGATAGCTCCAAACATTTTCCCAGTAATCTGTTTCACGAGCCGGCTACTTACTTTCCCAACTCTCGCGTTGTTGGCGACGCCAAGCGGGTTGAGGGTATACGGCTTCCCCGCGTAGTAACACATAATCAAGCTCTCGCAAATGGCAGATCCCGGTTGCGCGGCCAGGAATGATACCTCCTGGTCAAACAGCTTCTGGCGCACGGGCAATTCGGAAAGGAACTTTGGCATGGTGGCGCCCCGCGGGACATACTCCATGACCACTGTCGAATAGAGCAAGACAGGCACCAGGAATCTCCACCGACCGCCTTTTCCCAAACTGGGGATGGGAGCTTTCCACAACGAATCGAGGCAAGCTGCCATAATGATCGATATAGCAAACAAGTTATCGAAGAACGTGTTGGCATTGACTCCCAGGCCTCCGGCAAAAGCCGTGCCAATCAGCAAGGAGGAGAAAAAATATAAACAAATCACCCGCGCCTGGCGGTTGCGAAACTGCCAGATTGACCAAAAGGTAGAGACAGCGAGGGGCATTCCCAGGGGAGAATAAAACACAAAGAACATGGTCCGGAGTTGTTCAAATGAATAAGGTCTTGAAGCCACCACGCGAGAAAAAAAGGAGGGACCACCGACCAGCATGTTGACGCTGACTGCCAGGGCCAAGAGCAGGGCTCCAAGAACCAAGAATCGCACGGCTTTGCTCAAGGAGGTCGTGAGAAGGTCGAAAAGGACGGCAATAGGAACTGGGAGGAGATTGTGCTTAATGTCGCCTCCCGCAATAAAAAGCGCGGTGATCCCCGCGATCCGCAGGGTGCTTGGAGGGGCCAGCAAATAAAGCCACAAGCCCAAAAGGAAAAAAGCATGGGCGAGCATTTGGGGATCGTCCATCCCCACGTAGTTGGGCATTCGCGAGCAAAAGAGGCCCAGACAATACAAGCTTCCAAAAACCGCCGGCCTCCAACCGCCGGTGAGCTTCTTAACAATGAGTCCGACCAGAACGCACGAGAGGAGAAACGTGCCGAGAGAGATTAAACGGCCTGTAAGTAAATAATCTCCGATAAAATGCGACGCATATCCAACCAGGTAGAACGAAAGGATCGGATAGCTGACCGTAGGAAGCGAGGTCCCCTTCGCGGGGTACAAGGCGCGATGCTGCATTGCGGCCTGGGTGACGTAAACGTTCCACCCTTCGTTGTAGTTAATTTCATAACGATAGAAGACTCGGACCACCGGGTAGTAGAGGGTTACGAGAGAAAAAGCAAAAAGAATGATTAACGTAATCCACACTAACGCTTCGGGGATCGAGGAAGTTGCTTTCGAGGACGGGGCCTCTGTCGTGGCAGGCGGGCGATCCGTCTCGGATATCGCCCGTGAGTCTCCGTCCTTACGGCTGCGTGCCATGTGCTTTAACCTCGAGTATGTGATCCCAATCTCAGCCCTGGAATTATACAACTTAACAGTTAGTGTGCTAAACTGCGTCGATTATGATCTCTGTGGTACTTCCCACATACAATGAAGCCCGGAGCATTCAGGAAGTTTTGCGCCGGGCCTCCGAAGTCCTGCGGAAAGCCGGGGAAGACCACGAGTTAATTGTGGTGGACGACTCCAGCCCGGACGGCACCGCAGACTTGGCGGAAGCCCTGGCCGGGGAGGTTCCCGTAAGGGTCCTGCGGCGGCCGGGACGGCAAGGCCTGGCGACCGCCGTGGTGGACGGTTGGAGCATGGCCAGGGGAGAGGTGCTGGGAGTGATGGATGCTGATCTCCAGCATCCGCCCGAAGTTCTAACGCGCCTCGCCAGCGCGCTCCGCAATCACAACGCGGAAGTGGCGATTGCCACCCGCTCGGGTCCGGGCGGGGGCTCAGCGGAAGCGTGGTCATGGAAGCGGCGGGTGACCTCATGGACCGCGACGCACTTGGCGGCGTGCGTGCTTCCCCGGACGCTGGCCGAGATCAGCGACCCCATGTCCGGAATGTTTCTGGTTCGGGCCAGCGCGTTGCAAGGTGCCCGGCTTGAACCCCTGGGTTATAAGATCTTGCTCGAGGTTTTGGGCAAGGCTCATTACCACCAAGTGGTGGAAGTCCCCTTCGTGTTCGAGGCCCGGAGTGTGGGAAGCTCGAAGCTTGGCATGCATGAGTCTCTGGAATATCTGGCTCACTTGGGACGGCTGGCTCGCTCCACGGGCCAACTGGGGAGCTGGATCCGTTACGCAGCAGTGGGCTTCGCCAGCGCGGTCGTGAACGTTGTGGCATTGACCTTTCTGGTCGAACGGCGCGCTTGGCCGGTGGGGCCGGCAGTGGCGACCGCCATCTTGCTCGCCCTGTTGAACAACTTTTTTTGGAACTGGCTTCTCACTCTTCGTCCCTTGCAAGCCCCCAACGCGCAACCCGAAGCCGGAGTCCTCAGCCGGCTGCTGCATCACGCGAAGGTCTGCATCACGGGAGCGGTGCTTAATGCGGCGTTGACGCTTTTGCTGAATTGGCGTGGGGTGCCGATCCCTCTGGCCTCCGCCGCCGGCGTGACGCTGGGGGGCGTGTGGAATCTTCTCTTCAACGTGCCGGTGATCTGGCGGAGTTGGGATTCGCCCGCTCCGCACAGCCGCGGTCCGGCGTGGGACAGCTCCGGCAGCCACAGGTTGGTTTCAATTGGGCACACCTCGTCGCCGCGCCAAAAGGGTGTACCAGGCAGCGCGCGGTAATGCCTTGTCACGCGACGTATCGAAATTGTTATAAGGAAAGGACGTGTGCAGTTGGCATTTCTCAGGTGGGCGATACTTGCGATAGCGGTCTTGCCATTTGTTTATTACCTGGCGGCCACCTTCTGCGCTTGGGACTTTTTCCGGCGGCGACACGAGGAAAGAACGGACTTCGCGCCTCCCGTCAGCATTCTGAAGCCCCTGAAGGGTTTGGAGCACGAGGCTTACGAAAACCTGGCGAGTTTCTGCCGGCAGGATTACCCGGAATACGAAATCCTCTTTGCCGTGGACGACGCGCGCGATTCGGCCATTCCCATCGTTGAGAAGCTCATGCGGGATTTTCCCCGCGTGCCGATGCGCCTCTCGGTGGGTTCGGCGATCCCGGGCCCAAACAACAAAGTGGCCAAGCTGTGCGGCCTGCTGTCCGAGGCACGCTACGAATTGCTGGTGATGAGCGACAGCGATATCCGCGTGAAGCCCGACTATTTGCAGTGCGTCGTCTCACCCTTTCGCGATCCCACGGTGGGAGCCGTCACCTGCTTGTACCGGGGCATGACCGAACCCAACCTCTGGTCCGAGCTCGAGAGCTTGAACCTGGCCTCGGGTTTCCAGATCAGCACGCTGGTGGCGCGCAAGCTCGAACGGATGAACTTTGCCTTCGGCGCGACCCTGGCGGTCACCCGCTCTCGTCTGGCCGAGGTTGGCGGTTTTGAGGCCTTGGCAGACTGCGCTGACGACGACCACGAACTGGGCCGGCGCATTGCCGCGCGTGGCTACCGCGTGGAACTGGCGCCCTGCGCGGTTGAGACGTTTTGCGCTTCAAGCACAGCTCGCGAGTTCTTTTTGCACCACCTGCGGTGGGGAGTGGTGACACGCCACGGCCGGCCCTGGGGATATGCAGGACTGCTATTTACACAGGGCCTGCCTTGGTCGCTCGTGGGGGCCGCGCTGGCGCCTTCGAGTGTCGCAGCCATAGGCTATCTGGGCACCTACCTGGTAACTCGCCTGGGCATGGCTTTCAGTTTCGGCGTGTACGGGCTGAAAGACCCGCTGCTGCGCCGAAGATGGTGGCTCATCCCTGTGCGCGACGCCCTGGGGTTCTTCATCTGGGTGGCCGGATTCTTTTCGAATCGTATTTCCTGGCGGGAGTCGAAATTCTATGTCCGGCAGGGGCGCTTAATTCCCCTGGGCCCGCTCACGGCGAGGGAGCACAGGCAACCGTGAGCGGAAATCGCTCTCTATCATACGCTTGGCGCGTTGTCCGAACCGGAGTGCAGCCACAAGTTTTGCGGAGGACCGCTTAAATCAGGTACAATCCAGTCTCATGGATTTCGACGGATACGTATCCAATCTGACAAACGCTCACGCTTCCGCATACATTGGACTTGGTCAAAAAGAAGTAGCAAGGTACATGCGCGAGCATGCCTACCACTTCAAGCGCATCCTCAAATCTATTCCGCGATCCGACAGGCCGCTTACGACTCTTGATATCGGGACTACTCCATTCACTCTTTATTTGAAGGGGGAGTTTGCAGCGTACAGTATTCTCACTCTGGACCGCACCGAGCTGTTGAAGGAAGAGTGTCTCGAAGCAGGGGTTGAACTCCGAGGCTGCGATCTGGATCTCGGCAAGATCCCGTTCGAAAGTGAGTTTTTCGACGTCATCTTCACAGAGGTTCTGGAGCATATTTTTTCCCCGCCGAGCATCATCCTTCGTGAGGTTCACAGGATTCTCAAGCGCTCAGGGCTCTTAATTCTAAGTGTTCCGAACATCGCGAGCCTATTAAACCGAGTCAAGCTTGCATTTGGTTTCAGCCCTCTGCAAGATGCAGACCGTCAAATGAATAGGGAGCGGGCCCGTGGGCATGGTCACGTCCACGAGTACGTCCGCAAGGAAATTGTGGATCTATGCGCAAAGGCAGGTTTCTCGGTGGTTCACGCCGAAATGCTTGCGGAAAGCCCCATGAGCGCCTTTAACGGCCGTACAGGATTCAAGGTGAGGCGTTTTGTATACTTCAGCGTTCTTTCGCTGTTTCCCTCGCTCCGGTTCGAAATCTTTCTTGAGTGCCGCAAGTAGCCGGTCTGCGACGGACTGTCACCGGAGTGACCATTGCACGCATCATGAGTCACTCAAATTCCGGGAATACCTCATGAATAATGAACACGTAGCGTCTAGACCAATCAAGCCGGCGGTGACGGTGGTAATTCCCACCTTCAACCGCGCCGCGGTGATCGTCCGGGCAATTCGGAGCGTCCTAGGCCAGACCTTCCAGGATTGGGAACTCATCGTGGTCGATGACTGCTCGACTGACGGGACTGAGCAAGCGGTGAAGGGCTTTTCAGATAAGCGGATCCGTTACATCCGCCACGACCAAAACCGTCGCGGGGGCGCGGCACGAAACACCGGCCTTCGCCATGCTCGAGGAGAATATGTGGCATTTCTGGATTCGGATGATGAATGGTTGCCGGAAAAGCTGCAAAAAGACCTGGAGGTCTTTCGGAGCTCCGACCCTTCGGTGGGGCTTGTTTACACGGGCAAGATGATCATGGACGAACAGGGCACAGTCCTCAAGGTACGGATGCCCACGAAATCCGGATGGGTCTATGACGCGCTGCTGGACTGGGACTTCATCGGGTCAGCCTCACGGGTAACCGTGAAGAAGCAGGTTATGGAAAGGGTGGCAGGGTTCGATGAAACGTTCGTAAACTGTCAGGACTATGACCTCTGGCTGAGAATGGCGAGAGTCTCCGGAGTAGCTTGTGTTCCTTACTGTTTAGTCAGGCGATACCTGGTGTCCGATCGGATGACCGCGAGCCTGCGGAACATCTGCGATTCCTGGGACCGAATCTTAGGGAAGTATCGCAGTGAGATGAAGCCTGACACAGAGGCAAGACACCTTGCGCGCGTTGCCCTCTTGCTTTTCAACTACGATCCTCGCCGGGCGCGCGCCTTGGCTTGGCAAGGGCTCCGGCTGCGGCCGTTCCAGCCCTGGCTTGTGACTGCTTTGGCGGCTTCGATTTTTGGGATGAAGTCCTACCGCTGGCTGTTTAGGAACGCGGCCAAGCGGCTCAGCAAACTCTATTTGGGCCGAACGACGATGTAGAATCGGCCACTACGGCGGAAGATGGGCTGGCCGGACGGGCACGCTGGAGGCGGGGCGGACCAGGCACGCTGGCCTGCGCTGCAATCGGAATAATCACTGGAAACTGTTCAGAAGACATCAATTCCACTTTACCGAGGTCCCAAAAACACGATTGGCAAGCCTCGCCACCCTCTCCTTTCGAATGCCGAGCCGATGGCAAGTTGGCAACATGGCCTGCACTAGCGTGACCCACCAGCGCCGAATGAACCGTTTGACCGGGGCATACAATTGGCCGGCATTCCATTTGATTCCCTGGGGAGTGAGTTTATGAGTAGCATAGTTAAGGGAACGCCCCCTGCTCCCCGCTATTTTGCGATTCCTCTTCGCCTCTTCTCCAAATTTAATCCAAGCCTTGCCCTCGGGACGGTGAGAGTAGTCATGATTCTGGTGAATGACCGTGACCGCAGCAGTGGCATCCACGACAGGCGCCTTCGATGCCCGGGCACTCCCAATAAGCCAATTGTCCCAACGCGTCCGGCCAATGGCAAAGTCAGGAATCGAACGGTATAGGCCACGAGTAAAAACAAAATAGTCGATTTCAAACGGCATGCCCAAAACACCTTGCTTCGCAACAAGGACTCTCAGGCGCGTCTCCCAGTCCGGCGACTCAAAAACAAGAGGCTGATCGAGATCGAGATTAGTCTTTCGGCCAGCCATCAGGAAGCGGTCCCGCCACGAGGCTACTTGCTCCACGGCCTTCATAAAGTCGCTCAACACTAGAATATCAGCGTTTACGTAGCACAAGGTGCTACACGTTGCCAAGTCTTGCGCCTTTTCGAACAAATCATTCACCAAGGGAGTCCCGTACTCACTGCGGCGCACCTCGGGGCCGTGACGGAGCCCGAACTGGCGAGCAATTTCGGCGGTCCCGTCTTCATTGCCGAATAGAATGATCTCCGGCCTGGGAGACACCCGAGTCCAGCTCGTAATGGCGTTTCGCTGGATCACTTCGAAGCGCCCTTGGAAGGCCTTCGGTAAGGCAAAAAAAGTAATCACCACAATGACCTCTTCCGCTGCAAGAACTTGCTAATGCGGGTTCCTTTGACCCACTGACCTCATGACGCACCTCCAGCCTCGCTCCTGGCCTCTCGCACCATTTCCACAGCACTTGCCAGTGGCATGCCGACCCCAAGCGGGCAGTACTTGGTTCGTGCTCCAAACCTGGAGGGGTCAAGCAGCCGCCAGCAATCAACTATTATCGTGGGGTCGTGTACGATGTAACTTTCGTCGATATCTTTGAATTCGTCGCCTCGCGTGGTGATTACGCAGAGCCCGGACTGAGCGACGCAGTCCCGAACCGACTTGGCGTAACTAATCTTGATGCCGAAGACGGCCTTGACGTTCTCCATTGCCAAACGATCGTAAGCGGTGACCCGCACACCCTGACGCACAAGTTCATGGATGAGCTTTATGGCGGGTGACTCTTCGATCACATTCGTGTTTGGCTTGAAGGCCAGACCCAAGACCGAAACCGCCTTCTTAGGGGAGGTTTGGATTTCTGCCAGGATTAGATCTGCCAAATGCCGGTCCTGGGCGCGATTCACAGCTTCGACGGCTTCGATCAACACGGGCTCCAAGCCGTAGCGCTTTGCCACAGCCACATACGCCTTGGTGTCCCGGGGAAAACAGGGTCCGCCGAAAGCCAAGCCTCCCTGCAAATAGTGCGACCCGATACGACGGTCCGCGCCGAGCGCTCTGGTAATGACATCCACGTCGGCGCCGGGAATGCGCTCGCACAGGTTAGCCAGTGCGTTCGCGAAGCTGATTTTGAGTGTGACGTAGCAATTCAGGCTCACTTTAAAGAGCTCGGCGTCGATCAAAGACATCCGAAACATGGGGGGATTATTCTCGCACAGTTTGCGGTACAGGGCTTCCGCCGAGCGGCCTGCGTTCTCGTTGCTGCAACCGATCGCCACGAGATCCGGCCTGAGAAAATCTCGGATGACCGACCCGAGGGCTACCAGCTCAGGACTGTAGCACAGCCCGAATCCTTCATTGAGCTTTCGGCCGGTGGTCTTCTCCAGGAGTGGAATGACTTCGCTCTCCATCGAGCCGGGCATGACCGTGCTGTTAATGATAAAGAGGTGGTAGGCCTTACGGGACGCTTTTAGAGCATCGCCCAATGATTCCAGGGCTCTCAGCACGAAGCGGTTCGAGAATCCTCCATCCCCAGTGCTGGGGGTATGAACCATGATGAAGGAAACGTCTGTTTGCTCAATCGCCTCACGGTGGCTCAAAGTCGCCCGGAGGCGCTTGCCGCCGAATTCAGCCAGCAATTCGGGCAAGCCCGGCTCGCAAATCATGGTGCGCCCTTGATTCAGCGCGTTCACCACCTCCGGCAGTACATCAACGGCTAAAACGTCGATGCCGCGTTTCGCCAAGCTCGCAGCCAAGCACGCACCAAGTTTCCCAAGCCCAATTACTGATATTGCACGGTTCTCCACTCCAGATCCTCCTCCCGTCCTTTGTGGCGCCTCGAGACGCCTAGCCTATCACGGATAAAGCTTGAAATCCAGAAACGTACAGGCGCCGCCTGCGAGACAGCCGCTCCACTCCGGGAGCAGAGCAACAACTTCAGTTTCGTCCCGGCTGTGATCTCGCCAACAAAACTACGTCTTCTTCAGACAAAGGAAAGCCGGCGACCTTTCGGTATAGGGCTCGATAAGTCTTCGCCGTGCGTTCCCAGGTGAACATACGAATCCGCAGGCTTCCTCGCTTTCGCAATTCGGCGCGCAGATCTTCGTCCCGCGCGATTCGCACCAGGCTGGCGGCAATACTCTCCACGGAATGGGGATCGAAAGTCAACACCGCATCGCCGCCATATTCCCGCAACGGAGGTATCTCCGAGCAAATCACGGGGATGCCTTCATGCAAGCCCTCGAGCACAGGAAAGCCGCCGCCCTCGAACAGGCTGGGGAAAACCAGGAACTGCGCCAGGTGATAGAGAGCATGCAACTCAGCAGAACTGACGTAGCCAAGGAAGGACACCTGGGCGTCAAGTTTCAGCTCGCTCATCCGCTGTTCGATGGGGGGCCAATGGTCGTCCTTTAGTCCGGTACACACCAGGTTCAGACAAACCCCGTAGCGGGCGCGAACGAGGCCAATCGCTTCAAGCAGCCGAAGGTGGTTTTTGTTGGGCCGCATTCGTGCTGGGTAGAAGGCAAACTTTTCCGGCAATCCGAACTTGTCCCTTATCTTCAGCAAGTCTTCATTCGAGACCTCGTCGTAAAACACCGTGGGTGAGCCCCGCTTGACTACGAAAATCTTCTGTGGGTCGAGGCGGTATCGCTTTACAAGATCGTCCTTGACGGCCTCGGACTCCGTCGCGACGGCCTGCGCATGCTTGCAACCTGCGCGATACCTCGTTTCGCGCCGCCGAAATGCTGTGGAGGAATAGAACTGGCGGAAATGGAGGTGTTGTAAGTCATGGGGATTATAGATGGCGGGCAGACGGCAACGAATGAACCGTTGAAACGGGAAATGAATAACATCTCCGCCCAACGACTCCAGGAACCCGTTAGATTCAGGCACCGCCGGACCGTACCTCCCGGAGTCAGGGGAAAGGAGGCTGCGGGTCGCGCGCCACAGCTTGCTGGCAGGAGGACCAAGCGGCCCAAGCAACTGCTTGGCGCGTTCCAAGCGCCCCCGTTTTCGCTGGGGGGCAGCCACGATTCTCTGGTTTGGCACGATTCTCTGGTTTGGTCCGACGTGCGGTTTCACCCAGTCCGGATGTCGAGGATCGGTGATTAAGATGTACTCCTCGTCACTGTCGCTCAGGCGCCCCAGAGCATGCACCAATCCTGCCAGGAACTGCTCGACGCCCCCCACCCCCCCGCCCGGAGCGAGTTGGGCGTTGATCAAGACTTTGAGCGACTTGCGCATAATGTAAGATGACAGCATATTAACCCGAGCGTTGCTGGGCGTCAACGCGATTCAGAAACCAAGGGCAAGGTGGAACGGACGTAGTGCGGTCCCATAGCCATCCGGCATTTCCCCTACAGCCCGCGCTTCCTAGCGTTGACCCCCTCGGAATGGCCGACTCGGCGTGGGGCGTCGCTGAAGTCGGCAAGATAGGTGGCGTGGTAATAATGCGCTCCCCCGCGCGGGATGATCGCGATGTCGAAACGTCTCCACCAAAGTCTTGTGGCGGCCATCCGCAAGGCCCGTGCCTGTCGACTCAGTGCCGCGGGTACAGGAGCTCCCCAATCGAATGTAAGCACCTCGTTGACGTGGGGGCACATCCCCACAAGGTTGAATAGCTGAGGGTTGACCACGAGTGTTATCCACGCCTGTGGGGCGTTGCGGCGGAGCGCCCGGAGGAATGGCGTCGTCAGGACGACGTCTCCAATCTCATCCAGCAGAATCACGAGGATTCGTCTTGCCCCCTGAAGCTTGTTCTGGCGCAGCTTGGGACGCCGGCCCAGGAGGCGGAAAAGAGGCTCACAAAAGCGCAGGGCCGCTGAGGGAGTTGTCAGCCACTTCAGTACAGATCGCGCCGCCGTACGCAGGGGTTTCGGAATTGCTTGTCGGAACTCGAGTTCGCCTCGAAATGTTCGAACCACCGCCCGTTTCAACGAAAGCCTCTGCGGCAGGTCGGGTGAATAACCAAGGGCGACATATCTCTGGGGTGGTATTCCAATTCTGGCGGCGCTGTGGCTATACGCCATCATGGCTCTGGCATGATAGCGGAGCCCATTGTTCCAGGGTCCACCATCCCATCGTGGAGTTAGATTGAGGCCTCGAGCGCGCAGGCCCTCCTTGAACTCGGGACATTCATCCTGGTAGATGGCCGGGATCAGCGAGAAACTCCCAGGGTTGCCCCAGGAGACCTGGCCACAAGCTACGTAGGACGTGGCCGCAGTTCGCATCGCCTCTTGAAAACTCCATGGCGTTATAAAGGTGAAAAAAGGAGAACGCGCTGGGCGCGGTCCCCTGCGACTGGAAATCTTACAGGGCGCCTCTATGCCAGAAAGCAACCTTTGGTCGATGCGCGAAATCAGTTTGCCCGTTTCTTCGCATACCTCGGTGCATGCTTGGCCGAGCAGTTCCAATCGCTGATTTCCCTCCAGAGTGAACCAGCTTGCTCGAAGGGAATCAACCATTCGGATCGCGTTGTTCGTCTCCTCCGAAGGCATGAATCCCGCTTTCTCGGCGAGCGAAACGGTGTATTGGAAGCTGTGGAGCAGGCAAAGCAGCGCCCGCAGCCGAAGCGGCCGGCCCCACGCGGCTCGAAGAATGTCGCGGGGCATTTTGACGAAAAGGTAATCAACCAGCATACCCAAAGCGCAGCCCGCGACGAGATGCGCAGGAATCTCAGGGGTGGGTAAAGTATTGCCCCACAGCCAGCCAACATCAAAAGTCGGGAACCAGGCGGGTAGATCCCGCCAGACGCTTTCGGCGCAGCAGTACGGAGGATGGGTCATCAGCCGCTGTACCCATGAGGGGAAGGTTTGGGGCCGAAATTGCCTCCAGTCAACCGGTCTGCCGTCCGGGAACGCTAAGACAAAGTCTAGATCAGATATTCCCGGCGCCCCCACTCGCCCGACCTGATAGATCGCAATCGGCCTGCGTGGCAAGGAACTCCAGTGCGACACCAACAACTCGACTGCGGCTCTGTAGCCTTCCTTCGTTTCCTCCCAGGGAAGGTCGCTGAACGGCCCCAAGCGGATTCCATCAAAGAAGGGATCCATTATGCTCAATGCGTGAAAACGCTGGTTTTTGTCTCCCGGCCGGCGAAAGCGCCTGCCGGGTCTATAGGCTACACTGTCCCAGCCTGGCTTCGCGTTTCCGACAGCTTTTTCTTCATGGCCCGCAGGAGGAGCAAAACCCTCTGCGGATAATCGGCTCCCAAGGTCTTGGCCGCCTTCTGCGCCCGCGAGAGGCTGGCAGGGCGCCGGCGCTCCCAAGCCTGCAATAGTCCGGGCCACTCGAGCCACTGAGCGAGCCGGACCAGCAACTCGGAAGGTTTGGGGCGGCCTCCAAGACTTGTTCGAACCGCTGACGCCAAGCGGATCGGTTCCCATTCCTCGGAAGAAAAACCCCCTTGCGCCAGCGGAAATGTGTCCCGCTTGTAACGAAATCGACCCGTCCGACCCTGAAGATAGAGTGCCGGCAAGATCATGGCGTTCCCCAGTACCCACTCTAACGCGTAGCTATCTGCGAGCACAAAAGGACTTGAAGCCCAGTTTTCAAAGGACTTTTCAAACCTGTCCAACATCTGAAGCGTCATATCAAAAGAAGGACGCGTCCAGACTTCGACCGCTGCTGAGCCATCCAGCAAGTCGACCCCATGGCTAAAAAGCACCATGGGAAGCATCGCCTCGGGGTACCAGTTCAGATCGATCTCGGCGAGATAGTAGGGGCCGTGATGCATGAAGGGGTCGAAAGCGTATGTCTGAATCAGTATGGCGGAAGCCAGTTTGCGAAGGTCGAGCAGACTCTTGGAGCTCTTCAGAGCTGAGGAGCGAACCATGAACGCCAGATCCAAATCGCTAAAACCCGGAGTATCGTCAAGCGTCGCCACACTGCCATGCACGATGGCTCTTAGAAACAAATCCTCGGAGCGCTTCAAGCACAGCAACGACCGGAGTGAATGGACTGGGCGGTACTTGCTCGAGTTTCCACCCTCCCGAATCCATTCCTCGTACCGTTTCCCCAGAGGCAGGCGGCAATGAGTGGTCTGCCCTTTGTCCGCTTGGCTCAGAATTTCTTCCCAGACGTGATAAGCCTCGCCCAGGAACTCCGCGAAAGCTGTGTCGGTCAGCGAAGAGTTCGTAGGCAGACTGGGCCAGCGGCCACGTGGAACGTGAACTCTTTCGAATGCCTCGACCACCTTGGCCAAAGGCGCAGCCCTCAAGCCTCCCCCACGACGGAAAAGATACCGGAATCGGGAGGAGCGAAGGCTGCCGTAGAGAAAGTATCGGAGAGCATCGTAGAGTGCCTGTTGCGGGAGGCGCGCCTGCTCAGCCCATTGAGCAACCCCAACCGGCTCGATCCCTCCGACGAAAAACAGAGCTTCCTCATGAATATCCTGTGTTTTCACGACAAAGCTTTGGGTGGTAGTAGTTGTGTGTAAGGTCTCTCCGGATTCCTTTAAAAACTCGTCAACCGCTCGCTTTGCCCCTATCCAGTGGCCGTAGTCGTCAAACACGATGATGCCGCCATGCGGGATCCGCCGATAGAGATGATAGAGCAACCACCTACATGGTTCGTAAGAGTCAACATTGATGTGCAAAAAGGAAATCTGTTCTGGAAACCGAGAGAGGAGATCGCGGCCAATCTGGATTCGCTTCCTCACGACGGGGCGCAACGCCTCGAGTAAGCGGTTCAAATAACGGATAAGCGCTGGCCTCTCCCCGATGCGCGCTTTGTTTATGGTGAGCCGGCTTAGATCCATGCCCATTGTGTCAAAGAGACCCCGAACTAACTCAACGGAAGTATCGGCTTTGCTCCCTTTTCCGAACTTTCCGCCTTCCTCACGAAGTTTCCCGCGATACGTCTCTGTTCCCTTGAAATCCTCTTTCGAGGGAGGAGGCATTCCTTTGAAAGTGTCAAATAGGTGAAGGACCTTATCGCAGTTCCAAGCGGCGTTCAGGATGACAAGGGCTGATCCCCCGCGCCAGGCGCCGCACTCCACCAATTCACCCGGCAGGTCCTTCCTTACGACGTCCGTTACGAGCTTATCCACACTCCTGAGCTTTTCTGTTCCTAGTTGTGTGTATTTATCTTCAATCACATGATTCATCAAGGCATCGAGTGGCTTTTTCCATCGTTTTCGCCTGACAACCACGTCATAGAATCGGTCTATTTCAGAGCTGGAAGCCTTGGTACCGTCATCGGTGAAAGTGAACTCAGCGGTCTTGGGCAATATCCCGTCATCATAGGTGATCTTTCCGTCTTTCAGGAGGGCTCGGCGGAGGAGCTCGCGACCGAAGTCCCACACTTGTGGATCCAGTTGGTGGCACGAGAGTCCGAGATGGTCAACAGCCGCAGACAAGAGCCCACCCTCGCCCTTAAAGATCTGCGGTGGGACGATGTCGAGCAGGGAATCGAGGAATGCCAGCAGAGCTCGTGATCTAGTGCACCATACACCGCCGCCAAAATGAGGAGCTGCTTCCGAGCAGGACATGTGTTGGCTGAGCCACTCTCTGACCCCAGGCCGCCAATACTTCGGGACTTCTCTCAGTTTCAAGAGAGGACCTTGACTACTGCGACCCGGACGTCCAACCACGTCCACGTCATAGGAGAACAATTCCGACAGATCATCGAAAACCATGGTGTCGGCGTCGATCCAAGCGACCTGAGACCATTCGATATCTTTGAGAAAACTGTGCAACAGGAAGTCGCTAAAATTGGGGTGCAGCCCACGCTCCTTGAGTATCCTCGCTCTGTCAGTCTGGAGTACCGAAACGCCCAAGGCCTCGAGCATATTGCGCTGAGTGCGCGTCAATCCCATATCTCCCGCGAACAGTGGTAGATCAGGATTGAAGGCACGTAGCGAAACGTACATCCGGACCGCATAGTCAAAATACTTGGCATCGAAAACCGAGATCGCGATTCTATCCATAATGCCCCGTGGAAAGTCACGCCATTCCCGCGAAAGAGGGAATCCAGTTCGTGCTCGTGACCTCGCCCCCCGCTTACGCGGGGGCGACGCCTCCCTGGGCGAGCCCTCGCCGACTGGACTGACTGGACCCCCGCTTACGTGGGGGCGACGCCCTGGCCTTCATCTCTGTGGGTGGGCCGCCGGCCCATGGGGACTCAGGATGAGGCCACACATCTCGTACTTCAGCGTGGCTGCCTGGCACGCGTGCCGGCCCCTCGCAGCAGATGACGGAGTTCCCTCCGCCCCCTACCTATGGCCAAGGCTGGGTCAACAAGGAAGGCCCTCGTTGCCGCCGTCACTGCCTTCAGGACCTTACCTCGGCTCAGATAGGCATGCGCGGCCGCAGACCAGACCGCGGCCGCAACTGGAGCTCGAACATGCTTCGATTCGGCTAACTTCGCAAGCATTAGGTTTACCAGCGGGAGAGGAGTGTCAAGGCTCAATCGTCCATGTAGGTTTACCCTGTTCCGATACGCCTTAAGGAGCGCCTGCTCAACCGCCTCCTCCGTGATCCCCAACCCGGATAGTACTGCGGGCGTGATTTCCCTAACCGAAGTCGACGGGTCGCCCTGGCCATTCCTTCTTGATGAGGCAGCAGCTCGGGCGGCAATCCCGCTGATGGCCTGTTTTTCCAGGTTCCGACAAGATACCTGGTTCGGATGAAACCTCCGTTTCAGCACCACGACGCCAAGGTTGGCCATTTCACATCGCTCTGCCATTCTTAGCAACAAGTCGTAGTCCCCAGCGCCGACGAAGGCCCTTCTGTATCCGCCGACCGAGACGAAAACTTCTTTTCGCATGACGACCGTGGGATGGACGAACGGACAATGGCGCAGAATGGCGTCCTTGATCTCCCCGTCCCGGAGGGGGTATTGCCGGGTGAGCAATTTCTTACCGGTAGCGTCGATAAATTCCACTGCCCCGCCAAGCACTCCGACTTCAGGGTTTCTCTCCATGAATTCGATCTGCCACTTCAGGCGGTCCTTGAGCGCGACATCATCGGCATCCATGATAGCGATATATGGACTTTGCGCGAGGAAGCAACTCACGTTTCGAGCCTCCAGAACGCGGCAGTGGGGTATAACGTGGAACTTGATGCGGCTGTCTTTCGCCTGATAGTGGGAGACGATGGACGTGGAGCCATCGGTTGAGCCAAAGTCGACGATGATGAACTCGAAGTCCCGCAACGTCTGGTTGAGGATGCTCTCGATCGCCTCAGCAAGAAAGCGTTCGACATTGCACACGATCATTGCTACTGAGACCAGGGGCTTATTCATATCGTAATTAACTTAATCGAACCGTCCTCGACGCTTATGAAACGGATACCTGAATCCCCCGCGGCCGTCTTCACCTCCCAACAGAATGATCTGGGTAGGTGGCCGCGAGCAGAAGACGCACCGCGTTCCAAACCTGTTCGACGCTTACCCCCAAGATGCAGTGTGGCTGGTTAAACTTGCAGGCGTCTTGACACGGGGCACACGCCTGTTCGGGCTGGACCACGGCCTGCGGAACGCCCCAGGGCCGGTACACGACCGGCGAGGTATCGTGCTTCGCGGCGCCACCCCTGGGATGGCAAGAAACCTCGACCACGGCACTCCCCGCCGCTGCGGCCAAGTGCATAGGGCCGGTGTCGTTGCAGACGGTGAGGCGGCAGCGCCGAAGGACAGCGGCTGCCTGCCGCAGAGTAGTACGGCCGGCGACGTTGATGACGCTGTGACTCAGTTCGGCCTCGAGCCGGTCACCCGGGTCACGGTCGTCGGGTCCCCCCACAATGACGAGTTTGGGGTTGTATTCCTGAAGCACGAGAAGCCTTAACTCGACAAACCGCTCGAGGGGCCAGCGCTTCTTGGCAGTGTTAGCGCCTAGCCCCAGCGCGAAGGCCGGCTCATCACCCTTGAGTCCATGCCGGGCGAGGACCGCGGCTGCAAAGGACTGCACAAACCCAGTCTCCCAATCCCGATTACTGATATTGCGCGATTCTCCATTCCAGACTATCCTCCGTCGTTGTTGGAGTGCGGCAGCAGAGGCCCTTTACTCTCTCCTCCAACGGCCCTCTTCAATACAGTGAGAACAAGACGCAGTGTGCAGGAACATAGATACAGTCTGTATATTAGCCCCCGTTGTCGGTGGCCGTCAACGAAACTCAGGAATGGGGGGCATAGCGCTCGATGGGCCAGCACCTCTTGGGAGAGCCTGCGCCGGGCGCGTGCCCTGGCCCGGGAAGGACCCCGGGCTCGGCCGTTCCAGCGCTCTTTTTATGGTGCTCTGGTGGTTTCGACGCTTGGGATGGGCAGCTATCACCTGGTATAATCGGCGCCTGATCTTTATCAGAGCATTTCGGCCATGGAACCCTTCCCGACTCGGTTACTGAAACGACCGCTGGACCTGACTCGGAGTTTGCGCGTATTCTGACCCCTGGTCGGAACAGGAACAGCGCTTAGGGAGGCCAGCACATGAACGAACACCTTGTGTCCGGACCCGCGAGGCCAGCGGTGACGGCGATAATTCCCACTTTTAACCGCGCCTCGAAAGTTGGCCGGGCCATTCGGAGCGTTCTGGCTCAGACGTGCCAGGATTGGGAACTCATTGTGGTCGATGACTGCTCGACAGATGAGACCGAGCAAGTGGTGAGGAGTTTTTCAGATTACCGGATCAAGTACATCCGCCAGGACCGAAACAGGCGCGTGAGCGCGGCACGAAACACGGGCATTCGCTGCGCTCAAGGGGAATATGTGGCATTCCTAGACGATGATGATGAATGGCTGCCGGAAAAGCTCCAAAAGGACCTGGAGGTCTTTCGCAACTCTGACCCTCGGGTCGGGCTTGTTTACTCGGGAATGATGACCCTTGACGAGCACGGTAGAGTCCTTAGACTGCGGATGGAAACAACATCCGGATGGGTCTATGACAGGCTGCTGATTGGCAATTTCATCGGGAGTACCTCGCGGATTACGGCGAAAAAGCAACTTCTGGACAGCTTAGGGGGGTTCGATGAAACGTTTTTGAACGCCGAGGACTATGATCTCTGCCTGCGAGTGGCGCGACTCTCAAAGATAGCTTGTGTGCCTGGCTGCTGGGTCAAGCACCACATGGGGGGCGATCAGAACACCGGGAGCCTGCGGAGGGTCTGCGAGGGCAGAGAGCACATCTTACAGAAGTATCGCGGTGAAATGAAGCCTCGCACCCTGGCAATAAGACTATTCGCCGTAGCAATCCTGCTCTTCAACTACGAGCCTCGCCGGGCGCGCGCCATGGCTTGGGAAAGCCTCCGGCTTCGGCCGCGCCAAGGCTGGCTTGTGGCTGCTTTGGCAGCTTCGATTCTGGGGACCGGTTGCTATCGCTTGTTCCTTGGGAAGATGATCAGGGCACGCGGCGATGTCCAATTAGCCCGAGCGAGAGTATAGAATCAATCTTCAGAACTTGAGTTTGGGCGGAAAGGTCGAATTCCACGCGAAAAAGACTGCTCGGATTTTGCAGGCGGAAGCCTGCTTGGGTAGCAAACCAGGCAACAACAGTTGTGGGAGCGCGCGCATGGATGAGCACACTTCGTCCGGACCGGCAAGGCCGACGGTGACGGTGATAATCACCACCTTCAACCGCGCCGCGACAGTTGGCCGGGCCATTCGGAGCGTCCTGGACCAGACCTGGCAGGATTGGGAACTCATTGTGGTCGATGACTGCTCGACTGATGGGACTGAGCAAGCGGTAAGGAGCTTTGCTGATGACCGGATCAGGTACATCCGCCACGACCGAAACCGTCGCGTAAGCGCGGCGCGAAATACGGGCATTCGCTGCGCCCGAGGAGAATACGTCGCATTCCTGGATGACGATGATGAATGGCTGCCAGCAAAGCTCGAAATAGAGCTGGAGGTCTTTCGCAGCTCTGACCCTGAGGTCGGGCTTGTTTACGCGGGCATGCTGGTCCTTGACGACGGGGGCAGAGTCGTGCGGGCGCGTACGGAAAAGGCGTCCGGATGGGTGTATGATGCGCTGCTGGATCATAATTTCATCGGCTCGCCCTCACGGATAATGGTAAAGAAGCAAGTTCTGGACAGGGTAGCAGGGTTCGATGAAACGTTTTTCAACTACGAGGACTGGGAGCTCTGCTTGCGAGTGGCGCGAGTCTCGAAGATTGCGCCTGTTCCCTGGTGTTTGGTCAAGCGACACTTGGTCACCGAGTGGAAGACCTCGAGCCTGCGGAACCTCTGCGTGGGCCAGGAGGGAATCTTAAGGAAGTTCCGCGGCGACATGGAGCCTCGCACGCTGGCAGGACAACTTGCTGCCGTAGCCGTCATGCTCTTCAACTACGAGCCGCGCCGGGCGCGCGGCCTGGCTTGGGAAAGCCTCCGGCTTCGGCCGCGGCAGTTCTGGCTGGGGGCTTCTTTGGCGGCATCGATGCTGGGGACGGGCTTCTATCGCTGGTTTTTTAGGAGGATGATGAAGAGACGCGACAAACTTCATTTAGGCCGAGCGAGAATATAGCACATGAATGAACACCTTGCATCCGGACCAGCAAGGCCAGCGGCGCCGACAACTCCTAAGCATTGAAGCGCTCGGAGATAAAGTGGAACCTCGATTGTGGATGCCATGCTTTAGAGATCAGATCAAATACCTCCTCAAGACCATTGCGAAGCGGAGCGCGACACGGGCGTTGCGTTTGGACGTGGCCGTGCCAAGCGTCGAAGAAGGGATGACGATAGTGAACCCCAGGCAGTACTTCATCCCCGTCGTCGTATTTGTAGTTCAAGGGGTCGTTGGGCTTGGCAAACGCATTGGTTCTGTTCGTCGCTACCCAGAAACCTGCCTGTCGGAGGGCATTGTAGGCTCCTTTGCTCAATTTCCACCCAGGCGCCTTGAACCCCCTAGCGTAGATTTCGCCGTCATAAACCTGCCGGAATCGCTGCAGTGCTTCTTCTCCTGAGGCGAGCCACTCCGATGGATCTTCGTGTGTGGTTCCATGCACGGCCATTTCGATCCACGCGTGTTCCTTCTTCACTTGTCTCAACCACAGCGCAGAGCTTTTACCGGGAATCGTAAACATGGTTACTTTGAAGTCCGGATAGATGCGCCGCAATTCCTGAAGGAGTCGCCACCGCTCCGGCGTCATGTATTCCTCACAGAAGTCGTCGAAGTCCACATAGATACTTTGTGTTTTCACCACAAAGGTTTGTACGGTGCCAGTTTTGTGCAGGGTCTCTCCGGATTTCTTTAGAAACTGGTCAACCGCGCGCCTTGCCCCTACCCAGGCTCCATAGTCGTCAAAGGCGATGATGCCGCCGTGCGGGATGCGTCGGTATAGATGATAGAGCAACCACCTGTATGGGTCGTAAAAATCAACATCGATGTGCAGAAAGGAAATCCGTTCTGGGAAGCAAGAGAGGAGATCCCAGCCAATCTGGATTCGCCTCCCCAGCACAGGGCGCAATGCCTCGAGTATGCGGTTCAAATAACGGATAAACGCTGGCTTCTCGCCCAGGCGCGCCTTGTTGACGGTGAGCCGGCTTAGATCCATGCCCATGGTGTCAAAGAGACCACGAACTAACTCAACGGAAGTGTCGGCATTGCTCCCTTTTCCAAACGTTCCGCCTTCCCCACGAAGCTTTCCGGGGTACTCCCGTGCTCCCTTATAGTCCTGCTTCGAGGGAGGAGGCATTCCTTTGAAAGTGTCGAACAGATGAAGGACCTTATCGCAGTTCCAAGCGGCGTTTAGGATGACAAGGGCTGATCCCCCGCGCCAAGTGCCACACTCCACCAAGTCACCTGGCAAATCCTTCATTACGACGTCCGTTACGAGCTCATCCACACTCTTGAGCCTGGCTGTGTTTAGTTGTGTGTATTTATCTTCAATCACATAATTCATCAAGGCATCGAGTGGCCTTTTCCATCGTTTTCGCCTGACAACCACATCATAGAATCGGTCTATCTCTGGGCTGGAAGCCTTGGTGCCTTCGTCAGTGAAAGTGAACTCAGCGGTCTTGGGCAGTATCCCGTCGTCATTGGTGATCTTTCCGTCTTTCAGGACAGCTTGGCGGAGGAGTTCGCGACTGAAGTCCCACACGTGTGGATCGAGTTGGTGAAAGGAGAGCCCCAGATGGCTAACCGCCGCCGACAGGAGCCCACCCTCGTCAGTGAAAATCTGCGGTGGGACGATGTCGAGCAGCGAATCGAGGAACTCCAAGAGAGCCTTCGATCTGGTACACCACACGCCCCCGGTGAAATACGCGGACTCCTCCGAACAAGGCAAGTGTTGGCTGAGCCACTCCTCTGCCCCAGGGCACCGGTACATCGGGGCAGCTTTGAGTTTGAACAGAGGCCCATCACGGGTGCGACCCGGATGTCCAACCACGTCCACGTTATAGGAGAATAATTCCGACAGATCGTCGAAAACCATGGAGTCGGCGTCGATCCAAGCGACCTGGGACCATTCGATATCTTTAAGAAAACTGTGTAACAGGAAGTCGCTAAAATCGGGGTGCAGCCCACGCTCCTTGAGTACCCTCGCTCTGTCAGTCTGGAGTGCCGAAACGCCCAGCGCCTTTAGCACATTGCGTTGAGTGCTGGACAATCCAACATCTCCTGCGAACAGTGGCAGATCAGGATTGAAGGCACGTAGCGAAACGTACATCCGCACCGCATAGTCGAAATCCTTGGCATCGAATACCGAGATCGCGATCCTATCCATTTGGAAGCTCCCGGCAGCTCCATTCCAAAATGGGGCTCACTATGCCTTGCCTCTTAGGTGAGATCGGCCCCGCTGTCTCTACAACTCGAAAAGACGCAATATTCTCAGCCGCGGCGACAACCAAGTTGCGCGGCAGATAGGCTCCCAGGTTGATGACGTATTGTCGTGGCGACAAAAGGCGTGCAGGTATCCAGCACCGACTGAGGAAGGTTCCAAGGGACCGCGCGTGGCCATAAGACGAGAGGGTATCTGCGTCGGTGGACGACAACACAAAGATGTCGTCAGCGGTCTTGAGCTGCACGCTGAATCGAAGCGACGCGAATGGCTCGAGGACATGATAAAGAATCTCAATGCCAATCCGTTCATCCATACTGAAAATGCGCGTCGGCGTCCCGTCCGTACGAACCATGCTGACCGACTCGATACGGAATGAGCCACGGTATTCGGGACGGTTGAACTCTTCTCTCCAAAGATTGCCTGGCCTTTGTTCGCCCAGGATTTGCCCAAGATACTGTGTGATCACACTTTCGGCCTCTCCGTCCATGACCTTTTCTCCAGCCTGGAGCAAAATCCCCCTCTGGCAAAGTCGACGGACGGCAGCCATGCTATGGCTGATAAACACAACGGTGCGGCCCTCTTCCGCTATGTTCCTCATTTTGCCTAGGCACTTTTTTTGGAAGGCTGTGTCCCCGACGGCGAGCACTTCATCTACCAGAATGATCTCGGGCTCGAGGTGGGCCGCGACGGCGAAGGCCAGGCGCACGAACATCCCGCTGGAGTAGTGTTTTACAGGCGTGTCGATGAACTTCTCAATTTCAGCGAACGCCACGATCTCATCAAACTTGCGCTCGACCTCTCTCTTGCTCATGCCCAGGATGGCGCCGTTCAGGTAGGTGTTCTCACGCCCGGTGAGCTCGGGATGAAACCCCGTGCCCACTTCGAGCAATGTCCCCATGCGCCCGCGCACCTGGGCGAATCCTTGGGTGGGCTTGGTGACCCGGGCCAGGATCTTGAGCAGAGTCGTCTTGCCGCAGCCGTTGCGCCCGATGATGCCGACCACCTCACCCTGGTGGACTTCGAAAGAGACATCCTTGAGCGCCCAGATGTGGGTGGGATCACCATTGGCCGAAACCGGCTTTCGCGCTTGGAAGATGCGCGCTGGGGCGGCAAGGGCGCGGCCGAGCGCCTCGCGCAACGTGAGATAACCTCGTCGCTCACCGATACGATAGCGCTTACTCAGATTTTCGGCGCGAATGACAATGTCAGACATGACAGAAGTCGAGAGTCGAGAGTCAAGAGTCAGAAAACTGTTAACCGTCGATTGTCGACTGCCTTTCAGACCACGTCGGCGATGGTGGCTTCCATTTTTCGGAAGAAGACCAAGCCGCCAATCAGCACAGCGATCACGGCGCCCGCCGAGGCCGCCAGCAACAAACTGGGCGCTTGCCCCCGTCCCGTCAGGCACCAACGAAACCCGTCGATGACTCCGGCCATGGGGTTCAGTCCGTACAGCCACCGCCAGCGTACCGGCACCAAGCTGCTGGGATAGGCCACGGGCGAGGCGAACAACCAGAACTGGATCAGAAAGGGTACCAAGTAGCGCACGTCGCGGTAGACGGCGTTGAGCGCCGAAAGCCACAACCCCGCGCCTAGGGCCGTGGCCATGGCGAGAAGCAGGAAAGCCGGGAACAGCAAGATGGCTTTGCCGGGATAGACGCGGTAATAGACCATCAAGCCCAAAAACACCACAAAGCCGATGGCAAAGTCGAGAAGCCCAGATCCTACTGCCGAGAGCGGCAGAACGAGCCGGGGGAAGTACACTTTGGTGATCACCCCGCGCTGTTCCACGACGCTACCGGTCGTGTTCTGGAGTGCCCCGGCGAAATAAATCCAGGGCAGCAGTGCGCTGTAGTAGAAGATTGCATGAGGCAATCCTCCCGACGGTATCTTGGCCACGTGGCCGAAAAACAGGCTGAAGACGACCATCGTAATGAAGGGTTGCAGCACTGCCCAGGCTGCCCCAATAACGGTCTGCTTATAACGGACCTTGATGTCGCGCCAAATGAAGAAATAGATCAGCTCGCGGGATTGCCAAAGTTCCGCAAAGTTTATTTCCAGCCATCCCCTTTGAGGGGTGATGTCAATGACAGGGATGTCTGTCAGAGGCATCGGCGCCTCCGTCGTGCTCATGGGTGCGCGTTCCTTTCCGAGTTTTCATATCGCCACGCGCCATGTGGGAGCGTCCGAGAATCGTCCTCCAGGTCTCAAGTTAACTAATCAAGAATACCACGAATCTCATGCAGTGAACAGTATTGCCATTACGCGACGCAGCTTGCAATTGCGGGCGGCTTCTCTACAATAAGGGCATGCTGATTCGCGTAATCGCGGAAAGCAAACGAGCGGCACTTATGATCAGAAGGATCGCAGGGAAAGTCTACGAATCTGTCCTTGGCACGCTTCCAGACTACGCGGCCGTTAACGTGATGTATATTGTGAACTTGCGAAGACTGCCCAATCTAAGGCATCCGAGAACCTTTAATGAAAAAATTAATTGGCGAAAACTCTACCAGCACAACCCAAAATTCCCCGTTTTTTCCGACAAAATTGCAGTTAAGGCAGAAATCGCAAAACTTATAGGCGAGCAGCACATCATAGAAACTTTGTGGGTAGGGACCAATCCGGAAGATATTCCCTTCGAGGTTCTGAAGCCGCCCTACGTGATCAAGGTCAATCATAGTTGTGGCGGAAATGTATTCATCCGCTCAGCACAAGACATCAAGAGGGAGAGAATTGTAGCATTTATGCGAGAGCAACTCGGAATCTCGCATGGGCACAGGTTTCGCGAATGGGGCTATTTGGCAATTCCCCGTAAGCTGCTGGTCGAGCGCATGATCGAAATGCCGGGCGGTGACGGTCGGGAAGATTACAAATTCTTTACCTATCACGGGCGTGTCCATTTCATTCTGCTCGATCGCGACCTGGTCGGGGGGCACACGCGAAACTACTATGATCGTGAATGGAATCTTCTTCCTGTGAAGAGACAATATCCTTCAACATCAGAACCTGTTTCCAAGCCAACGAACCTGGGTGAAATGATCAATCTGGCTGAGAATATTGGCGCCCAATTCGACTTTGTTCGGGTGGATTTATACTCGCCGCCTCAAGGCATCTTCTTTGGAGAAGCTACCTTCTACCCTGCCGCAGGACTCGGGCCGTTTATTCCAAAAGAATGGGATAATAGGTTTGGAGAGCCTTGGAAGATTTGACTACATTTCATGGTTGAGTCTCCGTTGGTGGCCATTAGCATTTCTACCCTTAGCCTCGATAAGAATAAAATTACAAGCTCGTGCGCCGGCTCGCTTCGGAAAGCAAATAAAACGACTGTTATGATCAGAAATGCTATAGAAAAGGTCTATAAATCAGTCCTTGAAACGCTGCCAGACTACGCGGCTGTTAACCTGATGTATTTTCGCTGCTTTCGAAGACTGCCCAATCTAAGGCATCCAAGAACCTTTAATGAAAAAACTGCTTGGCGAAAACTGTACCAGCACAACCCGAAATTCCCCGTCTTTTCCGATAAGATTGCGGTTAAGGCAGAAATCGCAAAGCTTATAGGCGAGCAACACATCGTAGAAACTTTGTGGGTAGGAGCCAATCCGGAAGACATTCCCTTTGATAGTCTCGAGCCACCCTACGTGATCAAGGTCAATCACAGTTGGGGCGGAAATGTATTCATCCGCACCGCACAAGACATCAAGAGGAAACAGATTATAGCATCTATGCGCCGACAACTGAGATTCCCGCATGGGCGCACGTATCGAGAATGGGGCTATCTAGCAATTCCCCGTAAGGTGATGGTCGAGCGCATGATCGAAATGCCAGATGGTGACGTTCCGGAAGACTACAAGTTCTTTACCTATCACGGGCGCGTCCATTTCATTGAGTTTGATTGCGACCGATACAGGGGGCACAAACGAAACATATATGATCGGGAATGGAATCCTCTTCCTGTGAAGTTAATATATCCCCCAACCTCAGAACCTGTTCCCAAGCCAGCGAACTTGGGTGAAATGATCAATCTGGCTGAGAGAATTGGCGCCCCATTCGACTTTGTTCGGGTGGATTTATACTCGCCGCCTCAAGGCATCTTATTTGGAGAAGTTACCTTCTACCATGGCGGAGGAACCACGGCGTTTATTCCCAAAGAATGGGATAATGAATTTGGAGAGCCTTGGAAGGTCTGACGGCATATCATGGCTGAGTCTCCGTTGGTTGCCATTAGCATTCTGAACTGGAATGGCTGGCCAGACACGCTCGAATGTCTGAAGTCGGTCCGGGGGCTCGATTACCCGCATTACTTGATGATCGTGGTTGACAACGGCTCGAGGAATGACTCCGTAGCCAGGATCAAAGAGTGGGCGCAGCTCAACCTGGGTGACCTGCACATCCTGGTTCAGTACAGCCAGGCCGCGGCCCTGGCAGGAGGGGACCCCTCCCAGGAATCCGCTCTGGAAGGGCACACACCCAGGAACAAGATGGTGCTGATTTGTAACGAGGAGAACCTTGGGTACATGGGCGGAAACAACGTGGCAATTCACTACGCCTTAAGCAGGAGACGCTCCGCTGACTATGTCTTCCTTCTCAACAATGATGCCACGGTGGCCTCAGATTGCTTGAGCGAACTCGTACGAGCCGATCAGCAGTCTGAGGCAGGAGTGGTGGGCGCCACTATCTTTGACGGCACCTGGCAGAGAGTGGTAGCGGGGGGAATCCCACTTGATCGACTGTACTTAGGGGTCTTGTCGCGTTGGATACCGCGATCGAGAAAGGGAACGGCCGATATCTTGGATACCTTCGCCACGAATGGCTGCGCGGTCATGCTCCGCAGCGACGTTCTTCGGGCGGTGCGCAAGTTGCGGGGGGAGTATCTGGAGAGCCGGCTGTTCTTCTACGGAGATGAGTTGTCCCTCGCCCACGCCGTTCGACAAGCAGGGTACAGGACCGTCGTGGCAAGGCGCGCCGCCGCTTGCCATAAGAGCATGCACGGTCTGGGCGCCAGGTCTAGCTTGGAGCATTATTACGTTGCGCGAAATATGGTACATGTTGCAAGAGAGATACTGCCGACGCACTGGAAGCTCGTTTTTCACTCGCTCGATATTCCGGTGACCCTCGCCCGGAGTGCGAGGAATCTGTTGCGCCAACGCCCGGACTTCGCGCGAGCACTTTTGTGTGGCTTGTTCGACGGTTATCGCGGTGTATATGGCAAGTGGAAGTTTCACGACCAGGAACTCGCCAAAGGCCTCCAATGAGTTTGAAGAAGAAACCACGGTTGACCTGTGCGGGGAGTCAACCGTGGTTTATAAGACCCGACGCCAGAGGGTTACAAGAAGCAATCAAGCCATGAAGAACAACTGAGGATTAGTGGTGTCCGCCACCACCGGCGCTGGCTCCACCACCGCCGCCGGCGCTGACTCCGCCACCGCCACCCCCCGCGTGACCACCGCCGCCACTGCCGGCGCTGACTCCGCCACCACCGCCTGAGTGGCCACCGCCACCGCTATATCCCCCACCCGAGCCTCCGTGCGAGGACCCGCCACCTGACCCGTGCGACACGACAACGGGGCCACCGCCGCCGGATGCGCGCACGGGCGCCGGGCCGCCGCCCTGGAAGCCTCGCGTCACGCCGCCGCCCGAGGAAGGCGCCGCAGCTTTGAAGGTCTCGCCACGGAACTCACCCTGCGAGCCGCGGACGGCAAAGCGCCCGCCCAAGGTTGTACCGTTGCGGGCGCGCAAAGGTTCGTTCTTCGAGCGGAGGTGAAGGCCCGAGAGGAGAGCGCCCTCCTTCTTGGGGTCACCGCCCATCAGGACGGTTGGAGGCGCCGCGGAGTGGCGTGGTGGAAACGTCTTTCCCAGTTCCGCTGGAGGAGCAAGACCAGGCGCCGCAGCCCCAGTTGTGGCATTGACATTCGCTATGGTCCGGCTACCCGCTGCGGGCGCTGTACCCGCAGGCGCGGGTGCCCCTGCCGCCTCGGAAGGCGGTGGCTGAGTTTTGTTCTCGGGGCCGACCAAAGTGCGGTTGACAACCTGCGGCGTAATCATCTGGCGGCTCTGGAACACGCTGAGAGGAACCGTGTTCACGTGCCTTGCCGCCACCACAGCATTCCCGTTGCCCGGGCCGGCGCCGGCACCGACCGGACGTGGATGGAAAGGCGGCGGCTCGTGGACCGGCCCTTTACCCGAGGGCGGGGTCAAGCCGGTCGGTTGGCTGGCCGCGCCCGACTGAACCGTAGCCCAGCCGATCCATCCCGGACCTGCATACCAATCCACCAACGAAGGCTCCCAAAACAAGCAACCCATCGTGGGCATCATCCAATACCACCCGAAGGAAAGGTCGTGATGCCATTGCCCACAGTGATAGGGCAACCAGCCCCAAGGCTCACCGGATATCCAAACCCAGCCGAAGCCCGGATACCATTGCCACATGCCATAGGTATAGGGGGCCCAACCCGCGCGCGTGTAGGGCGACCAACCAAACCCGCGGCCGGGAATCTGCACCCATTCCCCATACGTATCCAGTTCGCTCCAGCCGGCGCGCAGCCCCATGGCTCCGACGGACTCGTCCTTCGCCGTGAGTTGTACCTGCTTGTCCCGCGCCTCCGTCCACTTGTCCCAAGTATCCTTGTCAATCCCCTTTTGGATGTTGAAGGCCGACTCCGGGGAGCCGGATTGGCGTTCCAGAACCTTGCCTTCACCGAGTTTGGCTGAGAGGGTAGGCGTAGCAGCATCAATGGAACCATCGAACACTTCCACGCGAAAGCGGTCCTGTTCGAGGTCCGTCCGAAACTCGCTCTTGCCCGTCGCCGTCAAGGTGACGTCGCCGACTTTGACGTGATAGGTGTCGCTAGGCTCGGGCAAAAAATGAAATGTGGCGTAACCTTGTTCGAACGTCATGCCGTTCAGCTTGTCGCCCTCGGCGCTCAACGCCAGTTGATTGAACAGCAGTTTGGAGAGCTCACCCAAGCGGGCCGTCGAGCCATTCTCAAACTCTACTTCCGCAAAGCCGTCGCCGGAAGTCGCTAACTCAAAGCCCTCCTGGATAGGCATGTTGACCGCAGCATTCTCCCAGTCCGGCGAATGGGGACGCTTCATCGTCACCGTGCCACTGACGTAGCTCAGCCGCACTACGCGCACGTACCATTTCGCTTTCTCTGCGTCATTCAACGCGGTGTACTCCATCATCTTCCCTTGGCCAAGGGTCAGCAAGCGGGAGTTTGCCGAGACGTTGACGGCCCCGGATGCCACATACATCCGCATCCGGCCCTTCGAGAAAGTAGTCTGAAATGTGGTCTTACCTTTCGGGGTCAAGGTAACCTCAGCAATCTTCACCCGGTAAGAATCTTGCCGCTCAGGGATGAAAGAGAAATTGGCAAATCCCTGCTCGAGCGTGACGCCGTTCAGCCTGTTACCTTCGGCGTCGGTGGCCAAGGAAGTGAAAACGGCTTGGGAGAGTTGGCCTAGCTCAATCTTGGAACCGTTTTCGAGCTGCACGGTGGCGCCACTCGTTTCCGACGTCGACACCTCAGAGCCTTCCTCGATGGGTGTGTTCACCTGTGCGGGGACACCGGCGGTTGCGCCGGGACGCTTCACCGTCACTGTGCCGCTGACGGAACTCAGCCGCACCGACCGCGCTGGGGGAAAAAGCTGTTGAGAAAAGAGAGCTGCTGGCAAGAAGATCAGCCCTGCGACCAGAACCACGAGTACACGTCGTAAACGATCGCATCTCACGGTAGGCCTCCTGGGTGGATTATAACACCCACCCTCTATCTCCTTTGACGAACCGTCGCGCTGGCCAGTTACCGTTCCCGGACGGTGCCCAACAAGATAAATCAATATGGTACTGGCCGGAAACGCGCCACGGCGCTAGAATACAAGGTCGGGAAGGCGATCACGCACCAAGAGCCGCGGATCCCCCAGGCGCGGGATGGAGGTTCGCGCTACACGAGGTTGAGCGAGGCATACAATGGCAACAACTCCAGCAGTCTCCTCCAGTGCTCCCCAGTTGGTCGGCGGGAGAATCATTGAAGCGCAGGTCAAAGTCTCCGTGGATGCCACCCGGCCTTTACCCTTGGCGTGCGCGCTCTACGCGGTGGAATCTTCCGAGGGTGTTTGGCTGTGCGCCTATTATGGCGCCAACCGTAGCGTCTTCGACTTTCTCCCCCAAAAGGGCGCGGATGTGGAGGAGAGCAAGCTGGGCATCGCCTTTCGGACCAAGCGGTTCATCCCCAAGGGCCAGTACCGGCCCGAGCGATGGGAAGAGTTCAAGAAAGAGAATTTCATGGCGTACGGCAGCCATGGAGAATGAGCCAGATCGGGAGATCGGGTCATTGAGTCATCGGGTCATTGGGTAATCGGGAGATGAGGTGAACGGCAAATCGGGAGATCGGGCGAGCAGGAATGCTCTTTGTTCAAGCCTTATTGTTTGCTCAGCCGATCATCGGATCACCGGATCTTCCAAGCCCTTCGTTGTTCTTTATTGACCCAATGACCCGATGACTCAATGACCCGATCACCCGATCATTTTAGGAGGCAAGTCATGAGACGATTCAAGATGGGAACGGCAGTGTTTGCTTTGGTATTGGGCTTTACCGCGGTTGGGTGGACCCAGGGGATGAGGGGTGGTATGGGGCGGGCGCCCCGGTTGTTGGGTGAATTCAAACCGGTGGTCGGGTCAGGAGCGCAATACCGGATGACCGCACAAAACGGCACCATGAGTTTTGCTTATGTCATCGTGGGCCAAGAGAATGTGGAGGGGAGCACAGGCTACTGGATGGAAACCCGCTCGGAAAACCCCGGCGTGGGTGGGGAAATGGTGATGAAGCAACTCATGGTCACGGGCGGCGACAAGCCCCAGATCAAGCGGATGATCATGCAGACGCCCGGCCGGCCTCCAATGGAAATGCCTATGGGCATGATGGGGGGTATGGGGCAGCGCGGGCAGGGGCCCGGACGTGGGCCGGGACAGGGGCCCGGACAGGGCGACAGTACTCCAGGAGAGAAAGTTGGGACGGAAACCATCACGGTTCCTGCGGGCATATTTGAGTGTGTACATTACCGCAAGCAGGAGCCGCGTGGGACCGTGGACGTCTGGATATCCGACAAAGTCCCTCCTTACGGGATGGTCAAGATGTCCAGCACGGAGATGACTATGGTGTTGGAAAAGGTTCTCACCAACGAAACCTCGCACATCCAGGGCGAGCCCCAGAAGATGGATATGCCATTTCCGCGCCAATAACAGATCGGGTGATCGGGTGATCGGTCGAACAAACGATATGCCAAATTCGCTTCCTGTTCACCGGATCTCCCGATCAACCGATCATCCGTTCACCTGATCACTCGATCCCTGCGTTCGTCTTTGTCCACCCGATCTCCGGTCCCTGGGTGCCTTCTGTTCACTCGATCACCCGATCTCCCGATCACCCGATCACCCGATGGTTGCCAAGTGGGGCAGCCTCTGGTATAATTATAAGTTGTCTGCATAAACTTACATGGAAAACCTCTACCGGCGCACTCAAATCCTGAATCTGTTGCGGGCCAATCCGGCGGTGACCCAGGAGGAGTTGCGGCGAAAGCTGGCGCGGCGTGGCATCCAGGTGACCCAGGCCACGGTGTCGCGGGATCTGGAGGAGCTGGGTTTGGTCAAAACGCGTTCGGGTTACCGCCTGCCGGGGGCCCCTGAGCCTCCTGCCCCAGTCCAGCCCACCTTGCAGGTTATCCTCAAGGAGTTTCTTCGCGAAGTGGGCCAGGCGTCGAACCTGGTGGTCCTCAAGACGTACCCGGGCAATGCTCATTCGGTGGCCGCGGTGCTGGATGCGCAGGATTGGGCGGAGGTTGTGGGGACAGTGGCCGGCGACGACACGGTTTTTGTGGCTACGCCCAGTGCCCGCGAGGCGGCGCAATTCAAGAAGAAAATTCTAGCGCTGGTGGCGGCATGAGAGAGATCGGGCCATCGGGCCATCGGGTCATCGGGTGAACCGGAAGCCCGAAAACCGAAAATCGAAACTCGAAAATCGCCGCGATTTTCGAATTTCGATTTTCGCTTTCTGGATTTCGGTTCACTTGATCAGAAAGGGAGTTCGAGATGACGTCAGCGCGCGATTCGAGTCAGCCTGTTAAACGGGTGGTTCTTGCTTACTCCGGGGGGCTGGATACCTCGATCATCATCCCCTGGCTGCGCGAGAATTATGGGTGCGAAGTTTTCGCCATGGTGGGGGATGTCGGCCAGGGTGACGACTACGCGGCGCTTCGTCGCAAGGCGCTGCGCAGCGGAGCCTCGAAGGTCTTCGTCGAGGACCTTCGGGCGGAGTTCGTCACGGGCTACGTTTGGAAGGCGGTGCGCGCGGGGGCCGTTTACGAGGGCAAGTATCTGCTGGGGACCTCCCTGGCCAGGCCGGTGCTCGCCAAGCGGCAAGTCGAGATTGCGCTCGAATGGGGAGCGGACGCGCTGGCCCATGGATGTACGGGCAAGGGAAATGACCAGGTGCGTTTCGAGCTGGCGTATCAAGCGCTGGCGCCTCAATTGCGCGTCATTGCGCCGTGGCGGGAATGGTCCATCAAGTCGCGCGAGGATGCGCTCGAGTATGCGCGTCACCACAAAGTTCCGGTGGCAGCGAGCAAGGACGACCTTTACAGCCGCGATCAGAACTTGTGGCACTCGAGCCACGAAGGGGGGCCGCTCGAGACCAAACTTGGGGAACCGCCGGACGAGGCCTGGAAACTCACTCGCAAACCCCAGAACGCCCCGGCGCGGGAGGCGGAAGTGGTGTTGGGCTTTGCAGCGGGAGTCCCGGTCTCGGTCAACGGGAAGCGCTTGGCCCCCGTGCGCCTGGTCGAGACCTTGAACGCCTTGGGGGGCCTGCACGGTGTGGGGCGGACGGACCTGGTGGAAAACCGCCTGGTGGGAATCAAGTCGCACGGCGCTTACGAGACTCCGGCCGGGACGCTCATCATGCTGGCTCACCAGGAACTCGAATCGCTCTGCCTGGACCGCGAGACCTACCACTACAAGCAGCACGTGGCCTTGCGCTATGCGGAATTGCTCTATTATGGGTTGTGGTTCACGCCCCTGCGCGAAGCCCTGGATAGCTTTGTCGAGGCGACCCAAAAGAATGTTACGGGGAGGGTCAAGATGGGGCTTTGCAAGGGAAACCTTCGCATCCTTGATCGCTATTCGCCGTATTCCCTTTACGATACCAGCATCGGCAGCTTTGTTATGAATCCGGATTATAACCAAAAAGATGCCGAGGGATTCATCAACATCCTGGGTTTGCCGCTCCGCCTCGCCGCGGCCAAGCGCGCGGCGCGGAAAGCGAAGCGTGCGCGACGGAGGTAGTGGTGTCATCCTGAGCCCAGTGGCTGTCATTCTGAGCCCCTTCGCTGTCATTCTGAGCGAAGCGAAGAATCTCTGTAGTTGATAAATTCCGGAACTGCGGAGATTCTTCGCTTCGCTCAGAATGACAGAACTTTCGCTCAGAATGACAGCACTTGCAGGTGTGCGCTGCCATGGAGAACGCGATGAAACTTTGGGGAGGACGCTTCAGCGGCCGCCGCGATCCGCGCTTCGAGGAATTCTCCGAATCTTTCTCTGTGGACCAGCGCTTCATTCTCTACGACCTGCGCGTCAACCTGGCCTACGTAAAGGAGTTGGGCCGGGTGGGCGTGTTCAAGCCCGCGGAAACGCGCCGGCTGGCGCAGGGCCTCGAGGCCATTCGGCGCCACGTCGAGGGCAATCCCCACTGGGCTCGGGGCGAGTCGAGTGAGGACGTCCACACCTGGGTGGAGGCGCAACTCGAGCGGCGAATCGGCCCCGTGGCGAGCAAACTCCGCACCGGGCGCAGTCGCAACGATCTGGTGGCGACGGAAGCTCGTCTCTACGTCAAGGATGCGATCCGCGACCTCGAGCGGGTTCTTGCGGATATGCTCGAAGCGCTGCTGGGCCAGGCTCGCCGCCAGGCTCGAGTGGTGATGCCCGGCTACACGCATCTTCAGCCCGCCCAGCCCATTCTCTTTGCACATTACGCACTGGCCTATTTCCAAATGCTCGGGCGCGACGCGGGCCGGCTCGAAGACTGCCGGGAGCGGGCCGACGTACTGCCGATGGGGGCGGGAGCGCTGGCCGGCGCCACCTACCGGCTGGACCGGGAACGCCTGGCGCGCGCCCTGGGATTCGCGCGGGCCTCTTCCAACAGCCTGGACGTAACTTCCGACCGGGACTTTGTCGCGGAGCTTCTCTTCGCCTGCTCCCTGACCATGGTTCACCTTAGCCGCTGGGCCGAGGACCTGATCATTTTCTCCTCTCCGGGATTCGGCTTTGTGGAGCTGGCGGATGCTTACGCGACGGGAAGCAGCTTGATGCCGCAGAAGAAGAACCCGGATTCGCTCGAATTGATCCGGGGGAAGGCGGCGACGGTGCTCGGCAGACTCACGGGAATGCTGGCGCTGGTCAAAGGACTTCCTCTCGCTTACGGCCGCGATTTGCAGGAGGATAAGGAAGCGTTGTTCTATGCGGTGGATACCACGCGCGAGGCGCTCGCTATGGCATCCCGCGTCGCCGCGACGCTGCGCATTCACCCTGAAAGAATGAAAGCTGCCACTGCTCAGGGTTTTCTGACGGCGACGGATTTGGCCGACGAACTCGTTCGCCGCGGCGTGCCCTTCGCGCAGGCGCACGAGCAGGTGGGAAAGCTCGTACGGTATTGCGCCGGCCACGAGCGCACGTTTGCCGACCTGAGCGCTGCCGAAGCACAACGCTTCATACCTTCTTGGGACTCGAAGCTGCGCCGTGTTGCGGTTTCCCCTGAAGATGCGGTCAATCGGAAAAATGTGGTGGGGGGCACTGCTCCTCAGCAAGTTGCCCGTCAAATTGCCTTTGCCCAGGATGCTTTAGGGTGGCTAAAGAAGAGAATCGCCGGGCGGACCTGAGGAGGAAGACATGAAGTGCATCATCTGCAAGGGCGGGGAGACCCGGCCCGGCCGCACGACCGTCACGCTCGAACGGGAAACCACGACGCTGGTCTTCAAGGCCGTCCCCGCAGAAGTGTGCGCCAATTGCGGCGAGGCCTACGTCGCGGAAGAAGTCAGCCGCCAAATCCTCGCCGCCGCCGAGCAAGCGGCCCGCACGGGCGTTCAGGTTGATGTCCGGGAATTCGTTGGTTACGCATAAATCCCGCGCAGTTTAAGGCTGAAGGCGACGCGATCGATGGCCAGCATGTAAGCGGCGATGCGGTTGTTGACGTGGTGCTTCTGTCCGTAATGCACCACATCGTTGAAGGCGGCCACCATGATGGATTTCAAGCGTTCATTCACCACGTTCTCTTGCCAAAAGTATCCCTGCCGGTCCTGCACCCATTCGAAATAGGAGACCGTCACGCCGCCCGCGTTAGCCAGGATGTCAGGGATGACGAAGACGCCGCGTTCAAACAGGACATCGTCGGCGGGAGGCGTGGTTGGGCTGTTGGCGCCTTCCACCAGGATTCGGGCTTTGATTCGATGAGCGTTCTTACTCGTAATGACGCTCTCGGTGGCGGCGGGCAGCAGCATTTCGCAATCCTCTTCCAGGATTTCCTGCGTTCCGATGCTCCCGCTCCCAGGGAAGCCTTTCACGGTTTTGTTCTCGCCAGCGTACTCGACCAGGGCGGGGATATCCAGCCCCTGGGCATTGAAGACTCCGCCGGCAATGTCGGCGACGCCGATGATCTTGTAACCCTCCTCGTGCATCAAGCGTGCCGCCTCGGAGCCGACGTTGCCGAATCCCTGAACGATCACCCGTGTGGATTCCCGTTTCCACCCGAAGTGCTTTAGGGCCTCATCGGCAACGATCATGCAGCCACGGCCTGTGGCTTCGCGCCGCCCCTGCGAGCCGCCCAAATCGAGCGGCTTGCCCGTGACGCTCGCCGTCACCGTATGGCGGACGTGCATCGAGTAGGTGTCCATGATCCAGGCCATCGTCTGCTCATTGGTGTTCATGTCCGGCGCGGGCACATCGCGCTCCGGCCCGATGTAGTCCAGGATTTCCGCCGTGTAGCGCCGTGTAATGCGCTCCAGTTCCCCCATCGAGAGCTGGGAGGGATCGCAGACAACACCGCCCTTGGCGCCTCCGAAGGGAATGTTGACCACCGCGCACTTCCAAGTCATTTCGGCGGCTAAGCCTCGAATTTCGTCCAGCGTCACATCCGGCGAGTAACGAACGCCGCCCTTGCAAGGCCCTCGAGCAATGCTGTGCTGCACGCGGTAGCCGTCAAAAACTTTGAGCTGTCCGTTATCCATCGCCACAGGAATGTGCACGATGATTTCCCGATTTGGGCAACGCAGGTATTCCTTGAGACCTTCGTTCAATTGTAGCTTACCGGCGGCCACGTCGAACCGCGCTGCCATGGATTCATAAACACTCAGTTCCTTTTCGGTTTCACCAACCTTCATATCGCCCCCCCTAACTTTTATTCGATCCTTGTTCCCGGCGGAAGTATAACAGAAGGTATTTCAAGCTTCCAAGCAGCCCGTGAACAGGTGTCGTGAACAGGGTAGTGGTGTTATCGGCAATCGTCCATCAGCAATCGGCAATAAAAAAGCCGGGAGCTGCCCTTCAGCTCCCGGCTCCAAACAAAAGGGCTCATGCCTTACGGATAAAGGCCACGCAGCCTGGTGGCCTCGGCAACGCGGCTGATGCCCAGCATGTTGGCGGCGGTCCGCATTCCCACTTTGCGAACCAGGTGAATCTTCAGCACGTCGGCGAAGCTCGTCTTCATGACGCGCTCCAGGCGGTTGTAAACGTCCTGGGCTTCCCAGAACAGGTGCTGCTCGTCCTGGACCCATTCAAAGTAGGAGACGGTCACCCCACCGGCGTTGCAGAGGATGTCCGGGATGATGAAAGCACCCTTGGCCTCCAAGATTCTGTCCGCCTCGGGGGTCAACGGGCCGTTGGCCGCCTCCGCGATAATCTTCGCACGGACGCTCGGGGCGTTCTCGCCGTGGACGACGTTTTCCAGCGCGGCGGGAACCAGGATGTCGCACTCCAAGGACAGCAATTGCTCTGGAGTTATGGACTCAGAAGCCGGGAAGCCAACCACCGAGCCTGTCTTCTCCTTGTGCAACATCAATTTCGGAATGTCAATGCCGTCCCGGTTATAAATGCAGCCCTTCGAATCGCTGACCGCGATCACATAAGCCTGGTTGCTGTCCAGCAAGTGCGCCGCGATTGAACCTGCATTGCCGAACCCTTGCACAACGACCTTCGCCCCTTTCATCGGTATTCCCAGGTGTTCGCACGCCGACTCGAGGGTATTGAACACGCCTCGCCCGGTGGCCTCGTTGCGGCCCAGCGAGCCTCCCAGAGCGATTGGTTTGCCCGTGACCACCCCTGGAATTGGATACCCCTTGGTCATGCTGTAAGTGTCCATGATCCAGGCCATGACCTGAGAGTTGGTATAGACGTCCGGGGCAGGGATGTCCTGGGCCGGCCCGATAAGGGGAAGAATCGCACTGGCGTATCGGCGAGTGAGTCGCTCGAGCTCAATTTGCGACATCTCCTTAGGATTACAAGTCACGCCGCCTTTCCCGCCCCCAAACGGGATATTCACCACGGCGCACTTCCACGTCATCCAGGTTGCAAGGGCCTTCACTTCATCCAAGGTTACATTGGGATGATAGCGGATTCCCCCTTTGGCAGGGCCGCGCGACGTGCTGTGTTGAACGCGGAACCCCTGAAAACAGTGAATCTTCCCGTTGTCCATCCGCACTGGCAGGACGACGGTCAGTATCCTCTCGGGATACTTGATCATACTTCGCAAATCATCGTTAAGTTCCAGCGCATCTGCCGCGAGGTCAAAGTTCTCCATCGCCGCGTCATACGCGTTCTTCTCGACTACAGCCGTAATCGGCATATAGTACGCCTCCTCTTCTTCACTTTGTTTGATTTGATTACCTGAAGGTCCAACACTTATCCCCCACCAAGGAAGATACTCCCGACACGGAATGCGCGCAAGGGACAACCTGTCAGAATGACATCCCGGTGATTAGATCTGCGCTTTCTCTGAACCAACCCCTCACCCGGCCCGCTCCGGCTGATGAAAGCGCCGGCAGTGGGCCACCCTCTCCCCGAGGGAGAGGGCGATTTTCCTAACCTCGACGCGCAGCGGAAATGACAGCCATGTCCCTGGGGAAAGGGTGCCTGACGGAGGAGGCTGGGTGAGAGACGGAGCGGATCGCAAAGTGGATCTCCGCGTGAAAAATGTAGAAACTCCAGGCCCTCTCCCAAGGGGAGAGGGTGGACCGCGACGGCGCTTTCACCAGCCGTCGCGGGCCGGGTGAGGGGTTTTTCAATTCTATGAAACCAGATGTCTCGTTCAATCTACGAATTCGGGTTCAATACCCCTCGTCACTTCTCACAAGTCATGGCTTGGTGCGCGAGCTCGAACGGCAGATCTGGAGGATGCTCTGCCCAAACATTTCAGTTTTTGCGGGTCCGATCCCCGCGACGGCGAGCAAGTCGGCGGGAGTGGCCGGGCGCGCCTGAACGATGGCGCGTAGCGTCCGATCACTGAAGACGCAGAACGCCGGACGCTCGAGCTTCCTCGCCTCCTCGAGCCGCCAAGCGCGCAACTTCTCTGCGAGTGCGGCTTCCTCCGGCGAAAAGGCAACCGGGTCGGGCTGTTTGCTTCCCGCAGAGCTTCGTAGTCCCTCAGTCTCGGGTGGCGTAGCGCCGCCCTTTAGGGCGGCAGGTGCCGGGCTAAAGCCCGGCGCTACATGTGTTGTCACCCGAGACTGATGGATTGCAGGACTTCGACGTTTCGGCTTGACCCGCTCTTGATCCCTTGCGCTATCTGTTAGAAGAAGTTCCACCGGCGTGTGTTCACTTAGTTTGTAACCTTCTCGGGTCAGGGTTACTTTCCGGTAGGATATGGTTCTGTCTTGCTTTTCAAATGTGGCGTTCTCGAGCAGCACCAGCCCGGCTGCCGCCATCGCTCCGACCAGATCCTCGAAGTCATCTCTGCTCATGGCTTTGGTTGGGAACAATGCTTGGTGCAATCTTCCGATGGATTGCCCCTGGGCGTGGCGGAGCGCGTCGACGAGCGTGTACACAGTCTGATACTCGGCCTTGGTGATGGTCCGGAAGCGCTGAGCGATGCAGCGTCTGGGAGCGCAGAAATCGCACTGGCCGCAGGCCCGCTTGCTGTCTGCAAAATCTCCGAAATGGCGCACCAGGGCCTGCATTCGGCACTGGTGCGTTTCTGCATAGCGGCTCATAAGGCTAAGTTGCGCGCGTTTTTGGTCCAACTGTGTAATATAGGATCCCTGCCAGTCCTTGCCGTCCACGGTCACGTTTTCCGCCAAATCGATTGCCGCGCCGCCATGAATGGTGAGCTTCTCGAGGGCTATGTTGAAAGTTTCGGGATCCATGCGCAACGCGTCGAGGAGGGCCTCTTTGGGCTGGGGTTCGGGGCGGAGTCGCTGGAAAATGGCCTCCAGACTTTCCACAGGGGGGTAATCACGCTCGAAGAAATACTCGTGTATGCGCAGGTCGGCGTAGGAGTGCATGAGAATTGTCCGGCTGGGCTTCCCATCACGGCCGGCTCGTCCGATCTCTTGGTAATAGGCTTCGATGCTCCCCGGCAGCGCGGTGCGGATGATGGTGCGCACGTCGGGCTTGTCGATGCCCATGCCGAAAGCGATGGTGGCGACCACCGCCTCGATCCGGCTATCGACAAAGGCCCTTTGCACGCGCTCCCTTTGATTGGATTCCAGCCCGGCGTGGTAGGCGGCGGCCGGGAACAGTTGTGACAGATCGCGGGCCAGCGCCTCAGCCTCCTTGCGGGTGGGCGCATAAACGATGGCCGGGCGCCGCGCGGGATCGTGGAGAAGCTCGCAAGTGAGCCGGGGGCGGCTGGGTCGCGGCACCTCCACGACCTCGATGGCGAGATTCTCGCGGCGAAAGCCGCGAATGAATCGAGCCGGCTCGGGCAGGCAAAGCTGGTGGATGATATCGTTCTGCACGATGGGTGTTGCAGTGGCGGTGAGCGCCATCACCGGCGCGGGACGCAAAGCCGGGAGGTACTGGCCCAGCATGCGGTAATCCGGACGGAAGTCGTGCCCCCATTGCGAAATGCAATGCGCTTCGTCAATGGCGATCAGCGTGGGCTTGCGCTTGGCGAGCATCTCAGCAAACCCTGTGACCCGCAGCCGCTCCGGGGCAATGAACATGAATTGCAGCCCGCCGCTCAGATAGTCCCGGCAGGACTGGCGGGAGGTCATGCGGTCCAGCCCGGAATGGACGCGTGCCACTTTGAAACCGAGTTTGGCGAGCTTGGATGCCTGGTCGTCCATCAGGGCGATCAGCGGGCTGATGACCAGGGCCGTGCCGCCCCGCGCGATGGCTGGAAGTTGGTAACAGAGAGATTTCCCGGACCCCGTGGGCATGACCAGGAGCACGTCCCGGCCGGCGATTACTGCACGGCAGACGGCTTCCTGGTTGGCGCGAAAGGAAGGGAAGCCGAATGCCTTTTGCAGCAGTGCGGTAAGTGAATCGCTTTGTTGCGGAGAGATTCCGGCGGTATTTGAAGTCTGCTCGTTCATGCCAATTTGGGTAGTGTCTCAGTTTGATGTAGCGGCGGCTTTACGCCGCCCGCCGCGGCGGACGAGGCAAACTCGCCGCTACAAGTCCAAACTGAGACACTACCTCAATTTGGCTCAGCGCTGCAAACTAGCCACTTCCCGATTGGCAAAATCCAGTCGCTCCGCCAGCGTGCGAATCACCATTTTGTGGAAGGCGTACGCCAAAGTTGGATCCTCGTGTTCCATCCGCGTCATGGTTTTCAGTGACAGGCGATAAGCTACCGTCGGCTGATCGGCGCGCACCGAGGCGCCGCGAGGCAGCGTTCGGTACAGACCCATTTCGCCCACAATCGTGTGTCCCACCATGCTCCGCAGACGTAAGTCAACGCCCTCCGGGGTTCGGAACAGCACCGTTACACGGCCGGCATAGAGCAGATACAGGCTGTCAGCAATATCGCCTTGTTGGATCAGAACGTCCCCCCGCTGATATTCGACCACCTCGAGATAGGAAGCAAGGCGCGCGGCCAATTGCGCGCTGCCGATTTCGCGAGCCAGCCATTCGTCCGCCGACCCCAAGGCTTCTTCGCGAGTCATGATCTCCGTCAGCAGTCTATCCTCGCACCATTCGAGCGCGCTGTCGATGTTCGGAAAGACGCGGCAAGTAGAATTGTCGCCCTCGCCGAGCAGCCCGCCGGCGCGCAAAGCGCGCTCCACTTGCGGCGGAACCGCGGACAGTACCACTTCGAAGCCCGCGCGTTCGGCTATTTGGCGCAGCTTGACGAAGCTCATCACCGCTGAGGAATCGATCCCCAGCACCTGCCGGAAGTCGAGAATCAAGCTGCGGCAGGAACCGCGCTGCGCTTCGACGATCTCTTTGATTTGCAGCAGCAGGCGATGGGCGCTGCCGAAGAACACGAAGCTGTGCAGCCACATGATTTGGATGCTCTGGCCATGGCGCACGAGTTGTTCGTGCTGGTAAGACGGGCGGTCGACGCGCCCGCTGTAGACGGTGCGGTTCAAACCCAGCTTCACCAAGCGCAGCCGGCTGGTATTGATCACGAAGGTAAGGCAGGCGGCGACGATTCCCAGCGCTACTCCCGCCACGAAGTCCCACGTGATGATCGCCAGGAAGATCACGATCATCTGGATGTAGTCGGCGCGCTCCATGGTGCGCCAGGTTTTCACCAGCCAGTCAACCAGCAGCTCCGCACCCAGTTGTAGCAGCAGCGCGCCCAGGATCACCACGGGCACAAAGCCGAACGCCTTCGTGCCGAACGCCAGCGTGAGCAAGCAAATTACGCCGGCCAGAATTCCGCTGGCGCGCCCGCGTGCTCCGGTACGATAGTTGAACATCGTACGGCTCGCCGAGAGCGTTCCTGTCATTCCCCCGCAAATGCCTACCAGAATATTGCCGAAACCGTTCAGGCGCAGTTCGCGGTCGAGGTCCACATCGAGGCGAGTTTGGACTTCGATGGCCAGCAGGCTCAGCAACAGCGTCATCGCGGTAACGGCAACCAGGGCGACGTATCCGCCGCCCGCCCACAGCAATGCAGCCAGGTTGACCTGCGGCATGGACTTGAGTAGCCAAGGACCCGGCATGGCCGCTCCGGAGGAAAGATCCAGCAGCCACCCGGCCTCGCGCGCCGCTCGCCAAGAGTATCCTGCGCCGTGCAAAGCCATGTGCGTCGCCATCATTCCGCCCAGCAGCAGCGCGGGAAACGCCAAAGGATGCTTCACACGCTTGATCAAAAGTATGCCAATCGCAAACGCCAGGCCGGCCGCGAGTTGAATTAAGTGCTGTCCTCGCGCAAGCTGTTCCAGCAACTCGAGCGAGAGGTGCGTGCCGGTCAAGATGCGGATACCGCCCGCTGCCAACAACCATCCCGACGCGGCCATGAATCCGGCGACCACGGGATAAGGCACGAACCGGATCCAGCGCCCCGCCCGCAACACCCCGAACACGTAAAGCGTCGCGCCGGTGATCAGGGTTCCGGCGATCAACACGAATAACACGGTAGCGGGAGCATCCGCTGCTTGCCCGCGGCGCGCCAGGTCGGCCGCGATCACGGCGGCGAGTGTGGCGAGAACTGCGACCGGTTTGGAGTCCGGGCCGGCGATTGCGAAAGGCATACCGCTGCCCACGGCAAACACGATCGCCATGATGCCGGCGCTGACCAAGCCGTACCCGATGCCGATGGGCAGCCCCCGTGCCAGCGGTCCGGAAAATATCATTGCCGCATAGCTCAGCGTGGTTGTGATGATGACGACCGGCGTCACCAGCCCCGATATAGCGTCTTTGCTCGTCATGGGTCTTGTTGTTACTGGCCGTCCTTCCGGCGTGACCCATCATAACATTGGAAAGTGTAAGACTGGTTGTAGAACACGGCATCGCGCAATTAATGTTTCCTTAATGTTTCCTTAATCTTGGAGAGTTAGGAGACTTCGCTGGTGGCGAACACCGGGGCGGGTTGGGAAACGGCCCTCGCAGCTACTTCAGTACCCGAGACATATTTCCAGGAGTGCTTTTCGCGCAACAAGCGGGAGACCAGTTGGGCGTGCATGGCGTGACCGGCGCGTTCGGCAACCACATGACCGATGAGAGGGTGGCCGAGCAGAGAAAAGTCCCCAATCAGGTCCAGAAGTTTGTGCCGGCAAAACTCGTCAGGGAAGCGTAACCCCTCGGGATTGATCACGCCGCTGCGGTCGAGCACCACGGCGTTCTCCAGGGAGCCGCCGCGGATCAGGCCGTTCTTACGAAGCATCTCGAGTTCTTCCAGGAAGCCGAAAGTCCGTGCAGGGGCGATTTCTGCCGCGTAGTTGGACGAGCGGGAGGCGAATTCGATGGATTGTTCCCCGATCAACGGGTGAGGGAAAGCGATGCGATAGGTGACGCGAAAAACCTCCGCCGGGTAGACGACGATGCGCCTCATCCCATCGGCCACTTCCACGGGCTTCAGGATTTTGACAAAGCTTCTCCTCGCCCGCTGAGGGCGAATCCCGGCTTTTGCAATCAGTTCGACGAAGGGCCGCGCGCTGCCATCCAGGATCGGCAGTTCCAGGTTGTCAATCTCCACCAGGACGTTGTCCAGGTCCAGTCCCGCAAGGGCTGAGAGAAGATGCTCGGTGGTGGAGATCAATACGCCTTTCTTCATCAAGCTGGTGGCGTAGCTTACCCTGGCTACATTGCGGGATTGAGCTTCGATGATGAATCCTTCGAGATCGGTGCGCCGGAACAGAATACCCGTGTTGGCCGGGGCAGGGCAGAGACGCAGGTTGACCTTCACGCCCGTGTGGAGTCCGATCCCGGAGACGGAGACGGGCACGGCAATCGTGTGTTGGTTGGCCAAATTATCCCCCAGGGGAACTTCAAGAGCACTTGCTTAGCCAATTGCCCAGACTTAGTATATGTCTATTAGTATCAGTACATTAAGCTGAGTGAGCTGATCGAGATCAAGCTTCAGGCGTGTCAATTTTGCAACACATGGTTAGGTTTTTGTGCCTTCGACGAACCTGACTCGCGGCGGCGTCACCCCCGCGCAGGCGGGGGTCCATCGACTTTCTGGTCCGAAGCCCGCGTAGCGGGCGATAGAATTTAGCCCAGGGCCCTGGGAAACCAAGCCCCAACGCGGGTCAAGCCCCGCAAGGGGCGGCAGAGCCAGGGAGAGTTCCCGCCTCGAAACCTTATTCTTTCGCCCCGCTGGGGCTCCTGCGAACGGGAGGGCCTTCGGGACCCAGGGCTGGCGCCCTGGGCTAAACTCTATCGGCCCTCCGGGCCTTTCCCTAGCGCACTCAATACGCCCGGTAACATGGTCCATACGATGAAATTGCCGAGGCCTCACTTTTTCGTCGCGCACTCGTTCCGATGGAGGATATCGCTCCCGCGCCGAGGAAGTTTAAACGTCATAGGAAAGGGGAGATCCGAAACCTAAAGTCCAAACAGGCGAGTCGCAACGAGACGTTCAGCGAGAGACGTTCAAGCCTATTCCTGCCGCAGGACAGTGTTCGGATCGACCAGGGAGGCCCGACGTGCCGGGAGATACGCGCCCAGCGCCGCCATGGCCAGAAGGGCTACGGTGACCAGCGCGACGAGAGGCATGTTAAAGCCGCGGCCTTGCACCAGGTTGGCTAGCGGCCTGGACGCGGCAAGACTCAGGACCAAGCCGATAACGACTCCACTGCCGGCCAAAATCATCCCCTGCTTCAGCACCATCCTGACCACCGTGGCGGGGGCCGCCCCAATCGCCATGCGGATTCCGATCTCACGATATTGCAAGCTCACCGAATACGTCATCAACCCGTAGAGTCCGACCAACGCCAGCACCAACCCCAGGAAACCCAGCCCCCCGATGATCTGGCGAATGATATCCATCCGTTGTTTCACGGCCAGGTCATACACCTCCTGGATGGACCGGACGGCGAAAATCGGCTGGTTGGCATCCAGCCGGCGGACCAGGTCGCGCAACGGGCCGGCCTCATCGGCGGGAGGTCCCTCGGTTTCAAGCATCAAGGACATTGCATCGGCAGGGTTCTGGGTCATGGGCAGGTAAAGGTACTCGAGAGGCAGTTCGAGAGGGTTCAGGTACTTGCTTTGCTTCGCCACCCCGACGATCTCGGCGAAGGGACCGTCCGCGCCATTCAAGCGCAAGCGTTTCCCGATCACCTCTTGATTGGGATAGTATTTGCGGGCGAACTGCTCATTGACAATCACCACCCGCGGGGTGTCCGCCCGGTCGGTCAGCAGGAACTCGCGGCCCTTGACAATAGGCACGCCGATAGTGCGGAAGTAGCCCTCGCTGACGGTGTTTGAAAACAAGCTGACCGCCTCCGTCCCGCTGGGCAACTGGACCCCCTCGGGAATGACCCGCGTCGAGCTGATTGCCGTCAACCCCGAGGATGGCAGCAACGGTACCGACTGCGAGAGAGTTGCGGACTTCACGCCGGTGAGGGTCCGAGCCTGGTCCAGCAACTGCCGGTAGAATTCCTTGCTTTGCTCCATCGACTCGCGGGCCAACGTGGGGTTAAAGCCGGCGGTGAGGACGTGGTCCACGCGGAAACCCATCGGGGAGGAGAGAAGAATCGACGCCCCACGAAAAACCTGCGTGGCAAGGACCAGCAGCAGGAGCGAACCCGCCACCTGCGCGATCACCAGGGCATTCTTTCCCAGGAACCGCCGCTGCCTGCCCGGAGCGGCGCCCCCGGACTTCAAAGCCGTAACCAGGTCAGGCTTGGTGCTTTGCAGCGCCGGGGCCAGGCCGAACAGGATGGCGCTTGCCACCGAAACCAACAGCGCGAACAGCAGCACCTGTGAGTCGATTCCGAAATCGAGCACGAAGGGAGTGTCGCTGGGTATGCGGAATCGGGATAAGAGATCCACGGCCCCTTGGGCGATAAGGAGTCCCAGCGCCCCGCCCAAGATCGCGATCACCAGACTCTCCGTCAACAGTAGTCGGATCAGCCGGCCCCGTCCCGCTCCCACCGCCAGCCGCAAGGCGATCTCGCGCGATCGGGCGGAGGCGCGGCTCAGCATCAAGTTCATGATGTTGGCACAAGCGATCAGCAGCACCACCCCGGCCAGTATCATCATGAAGAGGAACCCCACGGTAGCCGTTGAAAACTGCTCGATCTGGGTTTGCCAGTACGTCCCGACTCCCAACGTACAGGTGCGATTTGTCTCCGGGTAGGCCTGGGCAAGTTGCTGGCTGATAACCCTGGCCTCCGCCGCGGCTTGGCCAACACTCACCCCCGGCTTCAGCCGTCCCTGAACCCTCAGCCCTCGGAGCCCGCGCATTTCCAGCTCGTTCTGCTGCGACCCGCCCGCCAGCGCGGGCTCCATTGCCAGCGGAACATACAGGTCGGCGCGCATCCAAACGATCGGCCCCCGGAAGGGTTCCGGCGCCACTCCCACCACCGTAAAGGGAAGGCCGCTCAAGAAAATGCTCTTCCCGACAACGTCCGGCCTCGACGCAAATTCGGTTTCCCAAAAATCATGGCCGAGCACGACGACCGCATCACGCCCCGGCACTTGGTCCTCGTCGGCACGGAAGCCGCGCCCCAGTCCCGGACTCACGCCCAGGACACTAAAGAAGTTCCCGCTTACCAGCGCGCCGTATTTCATCTTGGGCAGCGTGGTCCTGTCGGGGGCGATGCCGAAGGGGAAATACTGCGATGCCGCCAGCCCTGAGAAGGATCTGCTCTTCCTTTGCAAGTCAATGAAATCCGGGTAGGATAAGCCGGCTTGCTGCAAAAAGCCGGTGCTTTCCCCGCGCAACTGTGCCTGAACAACCACGATTTCGGAGGCTCGGGGGACGGGCAGGGGCCGCAGAAGCAAGAATTCCGCTAGGCTGAAGATGGCAGCGTTGGCCCCGATCCCCAAAGCCAGCGATATGATTGCAACCACAGCGAATCCGGGATTGCGTCGCAGCGTGCGTAGGGCGTAGCGCAAGTCGCGGAGCATATAGTGAGTAAGAGCAATTGTCTTGCCAAGTGATATTGTCTGTATCTGGTTGAAGAGGCTTCCCCCTGCATAAGAGGGCGCCAGAGGTGGCTGTCCGCTTTTGGGACGGAAGTGTCCGCAAATGAGACCGCTGGGAGAATGAACCCAAACAGAAAGATTATACTTGATAGATCATTGCACATCAAATTAGACTGCATGGCGGGGGCGAATCCGAATTTGAGGAGCGGTCGAGCGGGCGTGATTATGGGGTTCGTCGAAAAGACGCCGAACCGCGCTCGGGGACAGTCGAGGTGAGGGATGTTGATTAAGAGGGTGGTAGAGATTCGTTCGTCGGAGGTCACTCCGCAGTGGCTTTATGCGAACCGGCGCCAATTCCTGACGGGCGCGCTGGGAGTAACCGCGGGGGCGCTTGTGGGGCGGGCCTTAAAGGACGTAATGTGGCCCGCACAGAGGGTTCAGGCGGGAAGCACGCTTAAAGTTGCCCAGAAAAGTCCGTTCAGCACGAACGAGCAAGTGACGCCCTTTAACGACGTCACTCACTACAACAACTTTTACGAGTTTGGGGTGGAAAAAGAAGACCCCGCCAAGAATGCGCAACAGTTTCGCACTTCCCCCTGGAGCGTGAAAGTCGGTGGGCTGGTGGAAAAGCCGCGCACGTTCTCCGTCGAGGAGCTACAGCAACTGGCCCCGCTCGAGGAGCGCATTTACCGTCACCGGTGTGTTGAGGCTTGGTCGATCGTGGTGCCGTGGATCGGATACTCCTTCAACGCGCTGCTGAAAGAGGTCGTGCCCAAGCCGGAGGCAAAATTTGTGGCGTTTCAAAGCTATTACGACCCGGGGCAGATGCCCCTGGGGCGTTCCGCGGGCATACCCCTCCCCTACGTGGAAGGTCTGCGGCTGGACGAAGCTATGCACCCGCTGGCGCTGCTCTGTTTTGGCATGTACGGACAAACGCTGCCCAACCAGGATGGCGCGCCGGTGCGCATGGTGCTGCCGTGGAAGTATGGGTTCAAAAGCATCAAGTCGCTGGTGAAGATCGAGTTGGTGAAGAAGGAGCCCCCTACTACCTGGAACCTCGCGAATTCCCATGAATTCGGATTTTATTCCAACGTCAATCCCAACGTTGACCACCCCCGCTGGAGCCAAGCCAAGGAGCGCCGCCTGGGTGAGTTCTTCCGGCGCCCCACGCTGATGTTCAACGGATATGCCGACCAGGTTGCATCCCTTTACACCGGCATGGACCTGCGGAAGGATTTCTGAGTGGAGGAGGCTTGAGAAAAGTTCTCCGCAGCAAGTGGATCAAGTTGCCGGTTTTCCTATTGTGCTTGGGCCCTGTGGGCGAGCTTGCCTGGCGGGCCTTCCACCATGATCTGACGGCTAATCCCATCGAGTTCATCACCCACCTGACGGGGAATTGGACACTGAGGTTTGTCGTGATCACGCTGGCGGTGACGCCGGCGCGCAAACTCCTCCACTTGCCGGAGCTCATTCGGTTTCGCCGCATGCTGGGCTTGTTCGCTTTCTTCTACGGACTACTCCACTTCAGCACCTGGATCGGCCTGGACAAGTTCTTTGACTGGGCGGAAATGCTGCACGATGTGCATAAGCGGCCGTTCATCACGGCAGGCTTCACAGGTTTTGTGTTGATGATTCCCCTCGCCCTCACTTCCACCGCAGGTTGGATTCGCCGTCTGGGAGGCAAGCGCTGGCTGGCCTTGCACCGCCTCATCTACGTCACGGCTGTGGCCGGGGTGGTCCATTACTACTGGCTGGTGAAATCGGATGTTCGCAAGCCGCTGTTTTACGGCGCGCTAGTGGCGCTGCTCTTCGCTCTGCGTGTAGGATTTTGGTTGGTCTCGCGGCGTGGCAGGTCGGCAGGCAGGGCGATTCCATCCCGGATCACAACGGCCGAGACATCCTGAAGCAGAAAGCGCTCCTCTACCGGCGCTTCCTTGTGCATCAGTTCCCCAAATGACAATTCAAAAAAGCACGGGTCAGCGCCCACGCTTGCATTGCCTACTCAGGATGGCAGCTAACAAAGGGGATTCCACCTTAAAGACAGTCGCACGGTGTCGCTCCGGTTTATGAGGATAGGGTACAATGGCGAACTAGGTCTGACCCAGGAGGAAAAAACTTGGCCGACGCGCAGCACGGCAAGAAGTTGGTGCTAATTGATGCCATGTCGCTGATTTTCCGAGCGTTCCATGCGCCCATGCAGACGGAGCTCCGCTCGCCCGGCGGCATACCCACAAAGGCGATTTACATTTTCGTGCGAACGCTGCGCAAGATCCTCAAAGACCACCGCCCCGCTTACGTGGGCGTGGCCTTTGACCTTGCGGCTCCCACCTTTCGGGACAAGCTGTTTGAAGAATACAAGGCGAACCGTCCTCCTTTCCCTGAGGAGCTGGCGGTCCAGCTTCCTTACGTACGACGGTTTTGCCGGGCGCTTGGACTTCCGATGGTTGAGAAGGAAGGGTACGAAGCCGACGATGTGATGGGCACGCTGGCAAAGCAAGGACATGAGCGGGGCTTGAATGCATTCATCGTGTCGGGGGATCAGGACCTCTTTCAGCTCGTAGACCAACACACCTTTATTCTGAAACCTTCGCGCGGATCGACAGACGGGGAATCGCTCACTGTTCGGATGACGCCAGACGAAATCGTTGAGGAAGCAAACAGGAAACATAAGGCTGAGACTAAAGAGGACCTTCCCAAAGACCAACAGCAGATGATTAAGACGTCCGAGGAAGCCAAACTTCAAGGCGCGCTTCAGCATGTGAAGCTTTCAGATCTCCAGCTTCAGAGTGTTCCTGGGGTTCTAGGCGTCACACCGTCTCAGGTGGTGGACTGGCTGGCGTTGACGGGTGATCCCAGTGACAACATCCCAGGCGCGCGACCCTTTCCGGGCCAAGAGCCCCCTCCCACGCCGGGAGGCAAGAAGCGGAGCTATATCGGGCCTAAAGGTGCCACGGAACTGATTCGGAAATTCGGCACGCTCGATAAGGCGCTGGAGGATTACGCGCAAGAAGAGAAACAGAGTTATCGCGAGGCGTTGCGCGATTTCCGCAAGGAAGCATTGCTCAGCCGCGAGTTGGCAACCATTCGCACGGACGTTCCATTGGAGGCCGCCCCGGCGGACCTCAAGCCTGTTCCTGTCGACCTTTCCGAACTGCGCGCGTTGTGCCAGGAGCTGGGGTTCACTTCGCTCCTGCGCGAGTTCCTGGAAGAAGCGCCGGCTTCGGTGCACGCAGCGGCAGAGGTTGAGGAACTGCGGACGCCGGAATCGGTCAACAAATGGCTGCGCGATCTGGAGGAGCGTGCTCCCGTAGCGATTGGGCTCGCGGTGGAAGGCGAGGAGAGTTTCTCCGGCCGGCTCTCGAGTCTTGGCCTCTCCGACGGCAGGCGGCTGGCAAGCGTTTCCGCGGCGCCCGCCCTTCTCGACGCTCTGAAACCCTTTCTGTCTACTGCACCGCATCCCAAGGCAGTTCACAACTCGAAGCTCCTCCAATTGCTGCTGGGGAAGAGTGGCATCGGGCTGGCGGGCGTCACGGACGATACCATGCTTTACTCCTACCTGCTCGACCCGCTGGCCTCGAGCCAGGCGCTCGAGGATGTCGTGCTCCGCCGGCAGGGCCGCAAGCTTTCGAGTTCGGTTGCCGATTGGGCAGACGCCGCACGCGAGCTTGCAGCCTTGTTCGTGCCCGAGATTGCGCGCGAAGAATTGAAACGGCTCTATGAGGAGATCGAATTGCCGCTGTCGGGAGTCCTGGCGGATGTGGAGGCGTTTGGTGTCCGGCTGGACGCGCAGGTTCTGGCGCGCATGTCCGGCGAATTCGATAAGGAGCTCACCGACCTTACGCTCGAGATCTACGACCGCGCCGGACAGCCCTTTGACATTGACTCGCCCAAGCAGCTTGGTGAGATTTTGTTCGAAAAGCTGAAGCTGCCGGGCGGCAAGAGGCTGAAGAAAAGCGGGCAGTATTCCACCGAAGCGTCAGTCCTGGAATCTCTTGCTGAGAAGCACGAATTGCCCCGCAAGATCATTGATTACCGCACCCGGACAAAGCTGAAATCCACCTACCTTGACGCCTTGCCCAAGTTCATTAGCCCTGAAACGGGCCGTCTCCATACCACCTTCAACCAAACCGTGGCGCGCACCGGACGCCTTTCCTCGTCCAACCCCAATCTGCAAAACATTCCCATCGGGGACGAATTCGGGCTGCGCATCCGCTCGGCATTCGTGGCTGACCCCGGCTGCCGCTTGATTTCTGCCGACTATTCGCAAGTGGAACTCCGGGTGCTTGCCCATCTGGCCAACGATCCGGTGCTGATCGAGGCTTTCACGCGCGGCGAGGACATTCACGCGCGCACGGCGCTCGAAATCTTTGGAGTGCCTCCCGCCCTCCAGACCCACGAGCATCGCAGAATGGCGAAGGCC
>Ga0326727_10002819_pt1 | contig 57635 bp, 46 predicted proteins | sample MB2enrmetagenome_FD_207643 | JGI IMG/M metagenome (GOLD analysis project Ga0326727, IMG submission 207643) | Lab enriched peat soil microbial communities from McLean, Ithaca, NY, United States - MB29MY | ecosystem: Environmental > Terrestrial > Soil > Wetlands > Peat | place: USA: New York... | reverse complement strand
CGAAAACCTTTTCATCAAAACCAATTGCGAAGAAAGCGCCCACTCCGACAAACCATCCGATTGCAGTTCTGGTCAGAAAAGCAGCCCTGCTAATGCGGCCTTTGAACGAGAACCAGTGCGGCTCCCGCTGATCGGAAACGCCTTCCAGTGCACCCGACGCGCGCTCCTCTGGGTTCAAACCCAGCAATGACATCGGACTTCTCCGTGGTATTTGTTGACCGGAGCATAACACACCTCGGCCGGTCACCCCGCAACAATCTCGCTGAAGTCGGCGATGGTCGAGAAGCTGCGCAGCACCTCGTCGATCAGGCCCAGGTTCACGCCGCGCACCGCCGGGTCGGCATCGAGCACCATCACCTTGTCGAAGAACGCGTCCACCGTGGGCCGCAGCGTGGCGATCGCGGCCAGCGCCTCGCCGTACACCCGCTCTTCGCGGAGCTTGGCAACTTCGGGCGCTAGCTCCCTGGTCCGCTGCCACAGGTCGATCGCCTCCAGCGCCGATCCACTCAGCTTCGCCTGTGCCGGTTCGTAGCCCTTCTCCTGCGCCTGTTTCAGGATGTTCTTGATACGCTTGAACGCCGCCGAAACGGCAAGGAAATCCTCTGACCCGCGCGCCGCGGTCAGCGCCTCGGCCCGCGCGATGGCGTCGCGCACGTCGTCCGCGCCCGCGGCCAGCACCGCGTTCACCACGTCGTAAGCGAATCCGCGCACGTCCTTCAGATAAAACTGCAGCCGCTCGCGCAGGAACGCTTCCACCTGCGCCTTGTTCTCGCCTGCGCGTCCCATCCTGGCCGCGGCTTCATCGCGGCCAGGGTGGGAGGCGATGTCGTCAGCACGGAGCAGATCGCCGATAGACTGCGGCGGCTGCTCCGCCTTCGCGGCGTCTTTGTCTTTGCCGCCAGAATCGGAGGAAGTTTGATCTTCCCCCGCACAAGCGGCATTCAAGATATCGCTCAGCCTCAGCGGCAACTTCGACTCAGCCAGAATCTTCACGATCGCGTTGGCCGCGCGGCGCAGCGCAAACGGATCCTTCGAACCCGTCGGTGCATTGCCGATCGAGAACATCGCCACAATGGTCTGAACGCGGTCGGCGAGTCCGAGAAGCTGCCCTTCAACCGTCGACGGGATCGCGTCCTCCATCGATGCCGGCGTGTACTGCTCGTAGATGGCCTTCGCCACCGTCTCGCCCAGCCCCTGCGCCCGCGCATAAAGCCCGCCGATCACGCCCTGCAGCTCAGTGAACTCCTTCACGAGCTCCGCCGTCAGGTCGGTCTTGGCCAGCTCCACGGCCTTGAACAGTGCGGCATCGTCAAACTTCACACTGGCATTTTGCAATACGGTCGCCAGCGCCGTCGCCACAACCAGATTCTGCTCGGTCTTCCATCTATAGCTGCCCAGCTCCTTCTGGAACGTGACGTGTTTCAAGCTCACTACGCGATTGGCGAGCGGCGTCTTCTGGTCCACATCCCAGAAGAACCGCGCGTCCTTGAACCGCGCCCGCAACACGCGCGCATTGCCGTGGCGGATGATCGCCGCGCCTTCCTCGCCGGCCTCCGTATTGAGCACGGCCAGGAAGTGCGGCGCGAGCTTTCCCTGCGCGTCTTCGACCGCAAAGTACTTCTGGTGGTCGCGCATCACGGTGACCAAGACCTCTTCGGGCAGCTCCAGATACTCAGGCTCAAAGTCGCCCATGATCACCGAAGGCCATTCGGTCAGATGCACCACGGTTTCAACCAGCGCCTCGTCCTCGCGCCAGCGCGCGCCGTCCACCGTGCGCGTGGCCGCGTCCAGCGCCTTGTGGATGATCTGCCTCCGCTCGGCGACATCGACAACCACGTACGCCGCGCGCATCGCGTCCTTGTAGCTCTTGGCCGAAGGTAAAAGCACGGAGTGCCCGTGCAGCACGCGATGCCCGCGGCTGGTATTGCCCGCGGCGATGCCGGCAATTTCGAGCGGCACAACAGCCGCATCCAGCAACGCGACCACCCAGCGCACCGGGCGCACAAGGCGCTCCGGCTTTCCCGCGCGCCAGTACATGTTCTTGGCCCAGTAGATCGCGAGCACTTCTTTCGGCAGCTCGGCCGCCAGAATCTCGTTCGCGGTGCGGCCCACGCGCTTCACCGTCGCGCCCACGTACTCGCCCTTGGGCGTGGTAACTTTCTTGAGCTCGGCAACGGCCACGCCGGCCTTCTTGGCAAAGGCCTTTGCGGCGGGCGTGGGCTCGTCTTCCTTGAAGGCCACCTTCCACGACGGGCCCGTCAGTACCTCCTCGATGTCGGCCTGCTTTTCATGCACGCCCTCAACCAAGACGGCCAGCCGCCGCGGCGTGGAGTAGGTGGTCACCTTCGCGTTAACCTTCAAGTCGGCGTTCGCGTCAACCTTCGCGTCGACCTTGGCGTCGGCCGTCGCGTCAGCGTTCGCTTCGACATTCGCGTCTGCCTTTGTGTCGAGGTTCGCATCTGCCTTCGCGTCTACCTTCGCCTCGTGCGCAAGCAGCCGCTCGCGCGTAAGCAGATCGCCCACGCGCTTGCCCAGTTCGGCCTCAGCCCCGGCGATCATCCGCGCCGGAACCTCTTCGAGACCGATTTCAATCAGAAAGTCTGCCATGCTTCTTTCCAGTGAACCGTGAATCGTGAACCAAGGGCCGTGAACCGAACTCTGCCAACTCCGCCAGCCCCGCTGACTCGCTAACTTGCTAACTCGCCGACTTGCTGACTCGCTTCTTGTTGCAACGCCCACGCCTTGGCCACACCCACCGCCAGATTGCGAATTCGTCCAATCACGCCCACACGCTCGGTCACGCTGATGGCGCCGCGCGCATCGAGCAGGTTGAACAGGTGCGAGCATTTGAGCGCCAGTTCGTACGTCGCCAAGAGCGGGAAGCGCTTCTTATCCTTTGGCTCGGCCTTCTCGTCGGTCAGCAAGGCGTTCGCCTTCTCAAGCAGCGCCTGCGCCTCGGCTTCGTAGCTATTGAAGTGTTCCCACAGCCGCGGCACTTCGGCCATTTCAAAGTTGTAGACCGAAAACTGCAGCTCCTCGGCCAGGCGCACGTCGCCGTAAGTCACCGCCGCGCCTGTCTCCGGATCGCGCGCCCAGACAATGTCGTAGATCGAGTCGACATCTTGCAAAAACGCGGCGATACGCTCCATGCCGTAGGTCAGCTCGGCGCAGATGGGATCGAGATCCTGGCCGCCGCACTGCTGGAAGTAGGTGAACTGCGTGATTTCGAGCCCATCCAGCATCACCTGCCAGCCCACGCCCCACGCGCCCCCGGCCGGCCACTCCCAGTTGTCCTCTTCGAACTTCAGGTCGTGGTGCTTCAGGTCGATGCCCATGGCCTCGAGCGATTCGAGATAAAGCTCCTGCACATTCACCGGCGGCGGCTTCAGGATCAGTTGGAACTGAGTGTGCTTGAAGAGCCGGTTGGGATTCTCGCCGTAGCGCCCGTCGGCCGGCCGCCGCGAGGGCTGCGCGTAGCCCACCCTGTAAGGCTTCGGCCCCAGCACGCGTAGAAACGTCTCCGGGCACATGGTGCCCGCGCCCACTTCCACGTCGTAGGGCTGCTGAATCACGCATCCCCGCTCCGCCCAGAACGCCTGTAGGCGGAAGAGCAGATCCTGAAAGGTAAGAGACGTCGGCTTCACACTCGGTGCGGTTTCGGAGGAGATCACAGGCATTTCTCTCTCATTCGGAACTACGGATTGATTTTAGCAGCCGGGCATGTGCAGGCGGGACCGGTTGAGAGCCGGCATGGTACGAGCCTTATTGCACGTCCCCTTCGTAGAGCATTACTGTAGCCCGATTCGTCGGGTGGTCCGGGCCAAACAATATGTCGCGAGGCAGCAGTCTGGGCTTCGTGTTCGTGTAAAAATCCATCATGACTTCGCTTCGGCCCGGCTCGACCCCGATTGGGTTGCCAGCCCCGCTCGCGGGTTGCAGATAGCACTTCTGGCTGCCCGTGTTCAGGACGGAGGCCTGGAGTTGCCATGGACCGCGCTGAGAGAACAGGTTTATGTCTACCTGTAGGAAATCCGTCCTAACATCAAGCGAACACCCTGCCCAGTCGATAACGGTAGATTTTGAGCCAGTATGGCTCCACGCGACCCACCCCCCCACAAAAGATGCGCCAAATATGACGGAACATGCGATACAAAAGAAAGCGACTTCGGCCCAAAAGCGGGACCTAGCCAGAAACTGGCCGGTCGAAGGTTCCCCTTGAAACTTCTTTACGACGACTTGACCCGAGTTGTATAGCGCGACCTCATAGTCGCCCGAAGGCGGATCGATAGCTCTAAACGTGAATTCAAGCGAGTCGGTAGAAGGAAACTCCGGAATCTGCCAGCGGAATGCTTTCTTCCAGGGACCGTTCGCTGTCGCGCTGACGGGAACCGGAGTCGTTTTGCTACGCACAGGTCGCTCGGCCCAGCCCTCAACATCATCGATTGGAAACTCGAACTGGACCTCAACATTGTGAAGGTGAACTGTCGAGGTATTGCGGAGTGTGAGCTGATACTCCCTTACTCTCCCCACATCCTCCAGCCGTCGATTCTCCCCCACGCCGACAACGCGCGCCAAGACGAACCCCTGTAGGTCCGGATCTACGAGGCGATTAACTCGTTCGATAAGCGGAATCTCTTTTACCCGGCCGCTCCTGCGCTGTAGCCCATAGCTTATAAAGGCCCCGACTGCGCCCGAGCTGACGATCAGCGTGAAGACCTGAAGCAACATTGCATCCCGCCTGAGGAGCAATTGGAGAGACCTGCCCCGTTCCTAATCGAAAACCTCGATCCCTTCGGAGGCATCCAGTGTAGATCATTGGCAGCCGAAAGTTGAAGATGCCTTTGTCCTAACCCCAACAACCACGCAGCCCCTTTTATCCGTCTACGGCCAGTCCTGCGCGCCATGGAAGATTCTCGCGATTTCAATCACGTCTTCTCTGACCCTATAAACGGCGATATAGGGAAGGGGCGCAAACACCAGTTCGCGCCAGCCGCTCATGCGACTGCTCACACGGCCTAAGCCGGGAGCAATCCTGAGCTGTGCAATGCCGTTGTAGATGGTTGCCGCCATGCGTTTGGCAGCTTCGGGGTGATCGCGCTCAATCCAGGTGCAGATGCGTTCCAGGTCCTCGGCGGCGGGGATCGACCACCGGACCTCCATCACGGCTCGAGGAAGCGCCGCAGCCGGTCGCCGACCTGTTCATGCGTCAGCGATTCGCCGCACGCCAAAGCGGCTTCGCCGCGTCGGACGGCTTCGACAAAGCGGTCTTCCTCCTCGAAGTAGCGTGCGACTACATCCCGCACCGCCTCATCGGGGCTCAGGCATTCCCGTGCCGCGCGCTCCGCGAGCCGGACTTCGATATCGGGAGTGAACTGCACTTCCATATAAAGAGTGTAGGAGCAAAGGACGCTCGGGGCAAGAAGGCCGCTTGTTCCTCACCCGCCCAGCCGTGCCAGCGCCTCGGCGCTCTTGAGCTTCCGCTCCAGATGCCGTTCGAGGGTCTGCAAGGTGAAGCGCCTTAGATCCTGCCCGCGCTTGCGCGGCCAGGGCTCGGCGGCAAAAGTTGCGGCCGGCGCGCGCAACATGCGCTGCGCCAGTTGCCACGAGTCGACCGAGAGCGCACTCGCCGAACCGTTCGCGTGCAGCCCGCAAAAAAGGCCATCGGAAGAACTGCCGTACGAAACCTCCGCCCCACGCAGTGGCTCGCCGCAGACCATGCAGCGGCCCGTGTCGGGCAAGAGGCCCATCAGGCGCGTCATCCAGAGAGAAAAATAGGTGAGCGCCATCCACGGCTGCGTTGCGTGAGGTTGGGCCGCCTGGGGATCGGCCGCTCCGGCCTGGACAGTCTCGCCCAGCGAAGCGCCGTGCCCTACCGGCTCCGGCCCGACGGCCGCGGTCTGCTCCAGCACCGAGACCAGCAGCCGGAAGACGGCGTCCTGCGGGTCGCGCTCGGGCAGCGCTTCGTCGACGACCTCGGCATAGAAGCTCAGCACCGCCATGCGCGTGTGATCGACCGGCGCCGAGAGCGGCGAGCGCACGATCTCCAGCTGGTCCAGCCGCACCAACTCCTGCCGCGGCCGCTCGGCAAACCAGGCCCGCGCCAGCGTCATCGGTTCGAGCGCCCCGCCAAAGCGCTTGCGGCTCTTGAGCGCCGCCTTGGCCACGCCGCGCATGCGGCCGTAGTCGCGCGTAAAGAAGCTGACAATCAGGTCCGCCTCATGCACCGGCCAGGTGCGCAGAACCACCGCTTCCGAGGAGAGGACAGGCATAGGACTATTATCCTCGCACGCTGGCGCGGTGACTTCCGCATTGACATGGAAAGAGTTATGCAATAAGTAAGGGTTTCTGTAAATAGTAAGGAATTTGTCTATAAGGTAAGGTAGAATGGAAAGAGTAAGGAGCTTCTATGCCTACGGCAAAGGTGACATCGAAGGGCCAGATCACGATTCCCTCTGAAGTTAGAAAGTCCATGGGGCTGAAGTCCGGGGAAAAGGTCGCCTTTTTCGAAGGGGAAGACGGCGAATTCACTTTGCGGCGGGTCGGCTCGATTCGGGACATGCGGGGCTGCCTGGCGGGCCTGGTACCGCCGATGACCGTCGGAGAGATGGATAAGGCGATTGGCGAGGCGGTAACTGAAAGCTACTTGAGAAGCATAAGCCGGTCGCCCTCAGACGATTCCGTGAGCGATTCAAAGGATGAAGCGGCGTGATCGGAATCGATACGAACGTGCTTGTCCGGTATTTTATTGAGGATGATCCGGCGCAAAGCCGTCTCGCCGATGCCTTTTTTGATTCCCTGTCGAGCACCGAACCAGGATGGGTAAGCCAGGCGACGATCCTGGAGTTCGCCTGGGTCATGAAGTCGGTTCGACGGCTGGACCGAAAAACCATCGCAATGATGTTGGGCAATTTATCGATGCTCGATTCCATCGTTGTTGAACGAGCGGATATCGTCTATAAAGCGCTGCAACGATATCGCATTGGCAAAGCGGAGTTTGCCGATTGCCTGATCGCGGCTACGTCCCGCGCTGCGGGATGCAGCAAAACTGTGACGTTCGATAAGATTGCGGCGCGCGATGCGGGGATGGAATTGCTCGCATAGCGCTCCACGCCGCCTTGTTGTGTGCGGTCCCACCAGAATCTCACGAGCAATTCCCGCAGAGACGCAAACGCGCGTCCCGCTTGAGGCAGGACGCGCGTTGAGCCACACTTCAGGTGAATGGGGAGCGGATGCGGCGGTTAACGGCCGAAATGCGCGGCGTTCTTCTCGCTAAAATGAGCCCACTTCTCCGGCAGGTCGTCCTGCGCAAAGATGGCCGACACCGGGCAGACCGGTACGCAGGCGCCGCAGTCGATGCACTCGACCGGGTCGATGAAGAGCTGGTCGGCGTCGCCGTGGCCGTCTTCATCTTTCTTGGGGTGGATGCAATCGACAGGACAGGCGTCCACGCAGGCGGTGTCCTTGGTGCCGATACAGGGTTCTGCAATGACGTATGCCATCTTGGCTCTCTCCGGGGATCTTCTGCGGCCTCGTTTCGAGAGCCGCACTGAACTTCACGTGGCTGATAGTAGCATACGGCCCGAAAGGCAGGGAACAAGGGAACGAGTTAGCGAGTGAAAAGAGTGAAGAAGTGGAAGGAGTGGCTGAGTGCCCGGATTCCTACTCTCTATTGGCTACTCCCTGCTCCCTGTTCTTCCGCGCCCGCGCAAACTCCTCGGGTGTGGGGATTGGCGCAAGATCCCGCCCGGCGAACATCTCTTCGAAGAAGCCGATCAACTCCTCGTGGATCAAGCCATTCGAAGCCAGAATCTCGTCGCTCGCCAGCCGGTAGTGCGCGCGGGCAAAGTCGGTCACGAGCCCGCCCGCTTCTTCCACCAGCAGAATCCCCGCAGCCGTGTCCCAGGGATTGAGATTGAACTCCCAGAAGCCGTCCAGGCGGCCGCAGGCCACGTATGCCAAATCGAGCGCGGCCGAGCCAGCCCGCCGCACCCCGTGCGAGCGCAGCGTGAACTCGTGGTAGAAGTGAATGTTCGGGCTCGCGTGGCGCTTCAGGCTGGGAAAGCCGGTGGCGAGCAGGGCTTCGGACAGCGTCGCAATGCGCGACACCCTCGCCGGCTTGCCATTCAACTGCGTTCCGCGCCCGCGCTCGGCCGCGAAGAGCTCGTCGCGCATGGGATCGTAGATCACCCCGGCCACGAGCGTGCCATCGTCATCCGGCTTGATGCCTTTGGGACGGTGCTCCAGCCCCATGGAAACGCAGAACTGCGGGAACCCGTGCGCAAAGTTGGTGGTGCCGTCGAGCGGGTCCACGTACCAGCGATACTCGCCGTCGAGCCGCTCGCGCGTGCCTTCTTCGCCGTAGATGCCGTGTTCGGGAAAGACCTCGCCCAGCAGGCCGCGGATCAGCTTCTCCACGGTGCGATCAGCCACCGTCACCAGGTCCACGTCGCCCTTGTACTCGGTTTCGACGCCCTGGACGAAGTACTCGCGCAGCCGCGCCCCGGCCTCGCGCGCGATCTCCGCCGCCTTGGGAACAAAAACCAAGTCTGTTTGGGCTGCCGCCTCCGCCGCGCCCGTCACAGGGGCGCCTCGCCCGATCCCGCGTCTGCCGGACCCGGCGCGTCCGCAGTCTCGTAGCGGGGCGTGCGCCGCCGTCCTACCTCGCTGATGCTGCGTATCTGCTGCTTGTAGATGAAGAGATTGGGCTGATTCTCGCGGGTCAGCCGCAGCATGGCGTCGTCGAAGTACTCGATCCAGCCGCGCACCGTCTCGCCGTCGCGCAATTTGATGTTCACAACCACCTGGCGCTCGCTGAGGGAGCGCAGGTAGAGCCCTTCCTGGCCGGTTTCACCCGGCGGAGGCGTCTTGGAGCGGCGGCGCGACGAGAGTGGGGATGTCATATTGCCATTTTAGATGCAAGCAGACGAATGCCGGTGCTGTTTTGCGGCAAGAATGAGCGCTGCGTTCGGCAGCCAGTCAATCCTCCAAGAGCCAACCGCACACCCGCGGGCCGGAAGAATGGCGGAAGTGCCCGGTGAGCGCACTAGGCTGTCGTGGCCAACTGAGATCAAAGTTGCGAGACAAACCTTAGCAACTCAAAGCGCAATACCGCTCTTCATTGCGTCCAGGCCGGCATAAATATAGTCCGTGTACAGATCCACGAACAACGTTCTGACCGTGCCGTTTCGCACTCCGTTTTTATTGAGGAGTTGAGTAAGGTCTGCGACGGTTTTCCGGTAGAGATTCTGGATGCCTTCAGGACTCCAATCGCGGCTGAGGATTGCGGTGGAACGCACCGAGAGGTCCTCATCCTGGTCGATCCAATCGTCGATCATCTGCATGAGCAGAGAAGTATCGGCCATCCATATTTGCTCGGCATTCCAGTTCTCACGGCGAACGGCCTCGCCGTCATCTTCAAGACCGATATACGAGCCAACTACATACCACATGCCGCTGATTGCGGCTTCAATTCCGGCCCCGCGAAATCCCATTCCGCTTGGGTCCCTCTTCCCCGCCGCAGCCTGCGCTTCTTCTTGACAATACTTCTGGGTCGCGGGCAGGAGTACGGTCGTCCAGTAATTCGTTTGCCAGCTGCTTTCGTCCGCTCTCATGCTGCGCACGAGAGTTTGCAATGTGGTCTGAAGAGGAGATTGCGGCTCAGGTCGAGCCGTGAGCAGCAATGCAATCCGCGAAGCCACATCCGGGCCATTCGCTGTGGCTTCGTCCAGCAACTGGTCGATCACGCCAATCATCGTAGCCATAAGCGCCATTTGCCGATGAACGCGTGCCGGAAGCAGCCAATCCAAGGATGAGAAAATCCTCGGACCTGCCAATAATACAACTGCGCGTGGCAAGGGCAACCAACGCGGGCAGCGGATCTGCAGGCGCAAGACCAGCGGGCAGCGATCGCTCACGACAATCATCGAATAGCAGGCTCGCAAGTACATCTCTGCCAGAAATCGAATCTTGGCGGCTTTGGCTGTGCCGACCTCCAAGGGACTTCGGCTCAGCGCCGGCGGAACGTACCGCTGCCACTGCGCGCGAACCACCCTTTGAATCGATTGACGAAGGCGGATTACGTCGTCAGGAGGGCTGGCGATCAGCTCTTCGATGGTGCGTACACGAAGAGCAGCCGGGCTCTCAGACGCTGATTGATCCCGGCAAGATTCAGGCCTCTGCCGCATCCAGTTCCCTGAAAAGCTGCTCGAGATCGAGATGGATGGGTGAACCTTCGACGGCAAAGCGGCTGGCGCGCATCCAATTGCCGTCGGAACAATCCCATCCCATCCGCTGGAGCGGATCGACGACCCAGATGTGCGGCACCTGAAATCGCCGGTAGTCCTCGACCTTCTCCTGCACTTTGGAATGGCGATCCTCCGGCGACAATACTTCGACCACAATGAGCTGTGGGTGGCTGAAGACCGGCTCTATAGGAACGGTCCGCGCCCAGACACTCACATCCGGAATGCGAATAGTGTCCGAGTTGAGCCGCGTTCTCTGTTCCTGAATGGACCGTGTTTGCCACTCTTTATCGTGCCGCCGGAACCAATCCAGAATTGCCCATTGCACCAGGTTGTGATCGTACTCGCCCATGCTTCGTTCCTCGATCTCACCGCGCACAAACTCCGCATCCGGCTCATAGGAGTTCCTGAGATACTGTTCGATCGGGATGCGGGTTGCCGTAGCCATCGTCGGAATCCTTTGCTTCACAGTTTACACCGCCACTCAATTGACAGGCACTCGGCGCGCGGATGCGGGCGTATCGGCATAGTAGCCGGTCTTGTTGCGCACGTTGAACTGGTCGGCGGCGGCTCGAGGGACGGTGACCGTCAAGCGGTGAAAGGCCCTTCCGGGCTCTTGATTCTTTGGATAATAGCCGAGCAAATACTGCGTGCGCAGGTCGTCGCTCACCTTGGCAAAGGCCTTGTCGAGCCCGCCGTCGTTCACATAGAAATACTTGCCGCCGGTCTGCTCGGAGATGGCGATGAGCGCGTGTTCGCCGCCCAGGTCGCGGCCGGCGCTGGCCTCGATGGGCACGTCGATGAGCGAGTAAATCATCACTTCGTTGCGCAGCGCCGCTTCGAGAGCTTGCGCATAGGTGGAGCTTTGGGCCGTATCGTCGCCGTCCGAGATCAGGACCAGCACCTTGCGCCCTTCTCTTCCGCCCAGCTTTTCTGATCCCATGCAGATGGCGTCGTAGAGCGCGGTAGCCCAATCGCCGCGCAGCTCGCCCAGTGCGCGGTCGATCAGCGCCGGCTTATTCGTGAACGGCTGCAGCACGCGCACTTCGGTGGCAAACTGGAGCACGCTCATCTGGTCTTGCGGGCGCAGAATGGCATGCGCGAAATGCCGCGCCGCGGCCGCCTCCTCGCTCATGTCCTTGCGCACGCTTCCCGAGGTGTCAATAGCCAAGGTGATGTTCAGCGGCAGCTCCGACTGCCGCTCGAAGACGGCGATCTGCTGCGGGCGTCCGTCCTCGTACACCGCGAAATCGTCCTTGGTAAGTCCGCCCACCAAGGCGCCATTCTTGTCGGTCACGTTGACGAAGATGCTCACTAGCTTCACGTCCACATGAAAGGTAGCGGCGGGCTCCTGCGCGACAAGCGCAACGGACACGAGCGCTAACAGCGCAATACACGCAGAATGAAGAGAGACCCCGTGCCCCATCCTTTCGCCGGCTTCTGGGCGAAAGGGCGGGAGACCACGCGAGCGGGCAGAGATCCGTTCCCAACCTTTCCGCAAAAAGCGCGGAAAGGATGGGGCACGGTGCAGCGCAACGAGGCCGCGGCTAGCCTTCATGCGGCGCCTCCTTGAATTGCAAGGCGATTTCCTTCGGAAACGGCTCGCCCGGCGCCCACACCGCGCCATCGGCAAAGGTCTCCTTCTTCCAGATGGGCACCGTCTGCTTGAGCGAGTCGATGAGCCAGCGGCAGGCCTCGAAGGCGGCGCTGCGATGCGCCGAAGCCACCACGATCAACACGCTGGTCTGGCCGATTTCCAGGCGCCCAAGCCGGTGCACCATCGTAACCTGCCTCACGCCAAAACGCTCGCGCGCCTTCAAAGCCAACTCGCGCATTTGCCGCGCGGCCATCTCTTCATAAGCCTCGTAATCGAGATAAAGCGTGCGGCGTCCGCGCGTGTGGTTGCGCACCATGCCGTCGAAGACTACCACCGCGCCATCTTCGCCGCTCTTGGCCTCGGCGACGAGCTTCTCCGCATCGATGCGCTCGCGCGTCAGAGCAACGGTGACATTCTCCCGACCGTGACTCTCGTCCAAAGCATTCGCTGTCCGCGCAGGACCACCGCCGGAGACTGGGGGCAACAGGCCGACTTCGTCGCCGTCGTCGAGAATGTCCGCCGCCTGGGCGTACTCGGCGTTGACGCTGACGGCGATGCTGCCCAGGATCCCGGCCGCGGCGCCCGCAGGCAGTGTCGCGCGCAGGCGTTCCAGCAGCACGGCCACGGTGGCGCCCTCCGGCAACTCCACGGTGGCGGCCCGCAAGCCCAGCCAGTCCTTTAATACCCCGAATGGGATCACTTCGACACGCATCACTGGAAAAGAATACCGCCTGTGAGTTAGACGCGGCAGGCAGCAATCAGGAGCTAACGTGGAGGGCGGTTCAGGCGAGCTTATAGAGAAAGCCAGTCGGCGTTCCCCACTGGTTGCGGGCGCGGTCCTCGTAGAAGATGCTGAACTCGATGCCGGAGATATCGAAGTCGAAGAGAGGAACGCGGTCGAAGGTGTAATCGGCCCGCGGAGAGTACTCGTCGCCCCCGCAATCCAGCATCAGCCCATCGCCGGTCGACAGCCGTTCGGTATGGGTGAGCAGCATGCTCGCAACGGCAAAGACGCCCAGGCAGAATTCGTTACCGGCGATGGAAGCGCGCGTGCGCCGGGCCGAGCTGCCACGATGCAACATTCCGAACTGGGCGCCTACAACCATGATGTCGCATCCCTGCTGCTGGTCGGCGAGGATGGTCTCCGCCAGCCGGCTGCGCTCGGTCTGGCGCAGGTATTTTTCGCCGATGCGCTCGGCAATGCGATTCGAAAGACGGCGCTTTTTGGCCAGGACCTCCAAAGCCATCTCCACCGCCTCGTTGTAGGTGGGCGCCACGGCCTGCCAGCGCGGAATCGCGAACCATGCCTCGGGCTCTTCGGGAATCGGAAGCCGGCCCAGCTTCTCATTGCAATTGCCGAGCTTCGGAAACGCCTTCCTGAGCTCCGTCACCTGCGCTTCCAGGGGCCGCACACGATAGGTGGGCGGATAGCTGCGATCCGAGCCCACCTCCTCATCTTCGAACTTGCTGCTGATCGTGTGGTTGTGAACGATCTCTGTCACCGCTTTGGTGACCTCGGATTTGACACCACGCTCCGTCTCAAGCACGGCCTGCGCGCTTTGCCGGTCAAGTTGCTCAATCGCCGTGAGATAGGCATCGCGCACGGCGTCATTGAGGCAGTCCTGTAGCTTCTGGTTCTGCTGCTCGGTGGTGTTTCCCGAAAGATGCAGTGGAACGATCGTATGTGTAGCCGCCATGTTCCTGCTCTCCACGTGGTTCTCGAACGCTGTTGGAGTCTCCTTTTGCACTTTGCCAAGGTGAAATCAGACCATCCACTCGAATGAGGCAGTCCAGCGCTTGCAGAACCGCGATGGCGTCGAAAATCGCCAGATTCTATCCGTCCTATCGGCGTCTATTTGGACTTCTCTACCTGGCTCACCCAATCTCAAGCGCCGGGAAGCAAGGGAGTGGGCCATTCTGAAGCCGGGCCCAATGTGGGAATGCCACGCCCAAATCGGAGGGAGATTGCGGCGGTTCCAGGGTCTATATGCCCTCTCCAGCTTCGGTGATAGGTCGCTCCTTCTTGAGGTCGGATCGACTCGGCGGTCTCGTCGCCGGGGTATTGCCATCCTGAAACCGCTATGGGAATCGCACAGAAAGAAAAGGCCGGCAGGTTCGCCGGCCCGCTTTCGACGAGAAGCAATGCTTAGGCCGCTGCTTCCACCGGAAGCTCGGTTGCAACCGGCTGCGGCCGCATGGCCAGCTTCGGCAGGGCCACGGCGAGCACATCTTCAATGTGGGTGGCGTAGCGCACGTCCACGCCCACCATCATCTCCGGGGTCAGGTCTTCTTCCACGCTCTGGCGATTCTCGGCGGGCAGGACGATGGTATCGACCCCGGCACGGCGCGCCGCCAGAAACTTCTCCTTGATTCCGCCCACCGGCAACACGTTGCCGCTGAGCGTGATCTCGCCGGTCATAGCCGTCAGCGGCCTTATCGGCAAATCGGTCAGCAGCGAAACCAGCACCGTAGCCATGGTGACGCCCGCCGACGGTCCGTCCTTGGGAGTGGCGCCCGCCGGCACGTGGATATGGATGTCGAGGTCCTTGGTAAAGTCCTCGGCAAGCCCCAGGCGCGCGGCGTTCGAGCGCACCCAGGTCAGCGCGGCTTGCATTGACTCCTGCATCACCTCGCCGATCTGGCCGGTCATGGTAAAGCCGCCCTTGCCCTTCATCTTGTTGGCCTCGATGAAGAGAACGTCACCGCCGGCCGGCGTCCACGCCAAACCCACGGCCACGCCCGGCCGCTTCACGCGCTCGGCAACCTCGGTATCGACGCGCACCTGGATTCCGCCCAGGAATTCCTTGAGCAACTCGCGCGTCACCACGAGCTTTTCCGTCTTCCCCTCCACCACGCGCCGCGCCTCTTTGCGGCAGACCGTCCCGACCGTCTGCTCCAGCTTGCGCACGCCGGCTTCGCGCGTGTAGTGGCGGATGATGTGACGCACCGCCTCCTCGGGAAACTCGATCTGCTCCGCCGTAATGCCGTTTTCCTTGATCTGGCGCGGAATCAGGTAGCGATTGGCGATATGCAGCTTCTCTTCTTCGCTGTATCCCTCGAGCGGGATGAGCTCCATCCTGTCCTGCAGTGGAGGGGGCACCGTGTCGAGCATGTTGGCCGTGCAGATAAACAGCGCTTTCGAGAGATCGAACGGCACGTCCAGGTAGTTATCGCGAAAGGTATAGTTCTGCTCCGGATCGAGCGTCTCGAGCAGCGCCGAGGATGGATCGCCGCGGAAGTCGCGTCCCAGCTTGTCGACTTCGTCGAGCATGATGACCGGGTCGTTGGTCTCCGCCCGGCGAATGCTCTGGATAATCTGTCCCGGCATGGCGCCGATGTAGGTGCGCCGATGGCCGCGGATCTCAGCCTCGTCGTGCATGCCGCCCAGCGAAACGCGCTGGAACTTGCGGCCCAGCGCCCGCGCAATCGACCGGCCCAGGCTGGTTTTGCCCACACCCGGCGGGCCCACAAAGCACAGAATCGGGCCCTTCATGTCGGGCTTGAGCTCCAACACGCTCAGGTAGTCGAGAATGCGGTCCTTCACCTTCTTCAGCTCGTAATGATCCTGGTCGAGAATCTCGCGGGCCTTCCCAATATCGACCTTCGAGCCCGAGCTCTTGTTCCAGGGCAGCACTGCCAGCCACTCAATGTAGTTGCGCGTGAGCCCGTAATCGGCGGCCATGGGCGACATGCGCCCGAGCCGCCCGAGCTCCTTCAGCGCCTCTTTCTTCACGTCCTCGGGCATGCCCGCGGCTTCAATCTTCTGGCGCAGGTCTTCCACGTCGCGCTGGCCCTCGTCCTGCTCGCCCAGCTCCTTCTGGATGGCCTTCATCTGCTCGCGCAGGTAGTAGTCGCGCTGCGACTGCTGCACCTGGTCCTGAACCTCGGTCTGGATCTTGGCGCGCAACTGCTGCACCTCGATCTCCTTGGCCAGCAGTTTGTTCAGTTGCTCCAGCCGCTCCGCCACGCTCACCGTTTCCAGCAACTGCTGCTTGTCGTCCGTGGTCAGAAAGGGCAGAGAAGAGGCCACAAAGTCGACCAGCCGGGTAGGCTCTTCGATGTTCGCCGCGATGGTCCGCAGTTCATCGGAGAGCGTCGGCGACTCCGCCACAATCTGCTGGAACTGGCCGACCACGTTGCGCACCAGGGCCTCGAACTCCGGCGAGCCGGCCGGCGACACATCCTCCACCGTCTCCACCTCGGCCACCATAAACGGCTCGGATTGAACAAAACGCACCAGCCGCACCCGGTTCACGCCCTCCGTAAAGACAAAACGGCTCTGGTTGGGCATGCGCACAATCTTGTGCACGGTGGCCAGGGTGCCCACCCCGTGCAGGTCCGAGGGCTTGGGCGCGTCCAGGCGCGCATCGAGCTGCGCCGCCACCACAATCGACCGCTCTTCGCCCATCGATTCAATCAACTGGATGGAGCTTTCGCGGCCTACCGTCAGCGGCAGGACCGCGTGAGGAAATAGAACCGTATCGCGAACCGGCAAAACTGGAATCAGGCGCGTTGCCGGTGCGCTCTTGACCGAGGGTTCGCGAGAATGTAAGGATGGCGGATTTGGCATTGAGTGTCCCCGTATCAACTTTTCTATCATTAGATAGTACAGAAACGGAAAAGTTGCAAGTTCTGTTCCTTCCGGCGCTTCTCCTTCGCTTGATGTGACCTCTTGCTACGTTGCTGCACCTACCGCGGTTCCAGATCACGTTCACTGGCTATCACGAAATGGTCGATCTGCCGTTCAAACGCAACCGGCAGTTCCTCGGTGAAACGATTGGGCTTAGCCGGCTCCGGTTCACCATGACCATCCCACGGGGTCTATCGGCTGAAAACTCGGGAAGGTGAGGAGCAGGGGCGATCACCTCCCGGCGGAGGCCTTCGAACGGTGATCGTCCGGGTCCGAGATCGAAACCGGCGAGCGCGCAATCGTCGCGCCAAGCCTTATCCCGCATTCGATGCCGCCTTCATTTTTCCCGTTTGATGGCCGACTCGATGTGCTCCCAAACCTCATCCGGCGGTTCCACACTGGGAAACAGTTGGCGCGCCGCTTCGGCAATGGTCCTTAAATCGGCCAGCAGGGCGCTGCAACGCGCACAGGCGCGCACGTGGGGATGCGCGGCGGCGTCTTCGCCCGAAGCGATCAGGTCAGGCAGTTGCGCCTGGAAGTCGACGCAGCTCATTTTGCCGGGGTCGCCGTTCATGGCCGCGCCTCCTGGCGGTTCTGTGCGCGCAGGGCGTCGCGCAGTCTCAGGCGCGCCTTGTGCAGTTGCGATTTGCTGTTGCCAATCGAGCAGTCGAGCATCGTTGCAATCTCATTATGCTCAAATCCCTCCACGTCGTGAAGGATAAAGATGAGGCGATAGCCGGCCGGGAGATCGGCGATTGCCCGTTCCAGGGCCAGGCGGTCGATGGCGCCCGTAAGCGTCAGATCGGGAGCTCCGAAACTGCGGCCGGGACCCTCCTCCGGGTTCGGCTCCATGGCTTCGTCGAGAGAGATCAGCGACAGCCCTTTCCTGCGCAGTTGCATGAGGACCACATTGATGGTCAGCCGGTGCAGCCAGGTGGAAAAGGCCGAATCGCCGCGGAAGGTGGCGATCTTGCGATGCAGTTGCAGGAATGCCTCCTGCGTCAAGTCCTCGGCCTCAGCCACGTTGCCGACCATGCGCAGGCAAAGCGAGTAAATGCGCCGCTTGTGCAGGTTGTAAAGCTCGGCAAAGGCCTGGTGATCGCCGGCCTGGGCGCGAACCAGCACCCCGGCGTCCGCTGCATTGGGAGCCGCGGCGGCCGGCAACGCCCCGGATTTACCGGTTGCGGCGACCTGCGCCGTCTCTTCGCCACCGTCGGTACGGGTGCGGTGGGACGCTTGCGCTGGAGTGGGGGCTTCGGCCATGAGCTTCCTTAACGATCGCTCCTGAAACCATCTGCTGTTGCGCCGGCCTTCCTCACTTGTCAGCACAAGGGAACAGGGATCGGAGAGCATTAATTGCTGTTCCGAATGCGTCTATAGTGACCGTGGACGAACGGAGGAAACTATTCGCGCCGTTCGAGTTTCATAGGTGGGCGCCTTTCGCCTCAAGCAGCTTCACAATCTCGGTGTTGTCCGCGGCGATCGCATAACCCAATGCCGGGAAGTAATGACCAGATGGGTCATGGTACTCGGTTTTGGCCCCCTTCTCCAGCAGCAGCTTCACAACCCCGGTTTGGCCACGTGAGATCGCCCAGATCAGCGCCGTTTGGTGATACGTCTCGTCCCAGGCTTCGGTGTTTGCGCCCTTATCAAGCAGGAGCTTAACAACCTCGGTGTGCCCCTCGCCGGCCGGCCAAATCAGCGGCGTGTAGCCGAATACGCCCCGAGCCTCGATGTTGGCGCCCTTCCCCAGCAGGAGCCTCACGACCTCGGTGTAGCCGAAGTGGGCCGCCTCGATCAGCGCCGTGTCGCCCCTTTCCCGTGCCTCGATGTTAGCGCCTTTCTCCAGCAGCAGCTTCACAACCTCAATCCGACCTCCGCCGGCCGCCCAACCCAGCGCCGAGCGGTGGCCAGTTGGGTCATCGAACTCGGTCTTGGCCCCCAACTCCAGCAGTAGCTTTACAACCTCGACCTGGCCCGTGCCTGCTGCCGCAAACAGCGCCGAATGGGTATAGTGTGTTGCAGCATCCTTAAATTCAATACGGGCCCCCTTCTGCAAAAGTTGCTGCACGGCTGCCGTATCGCCTTTAGCAGCGACCTTGAGTAGCTGGTCATCCAAAGTGTTACTCTGGTCATCGTAGCTGTTACCGTTGTAGTCAGTTTGGCCAAACGCCAGAAGAGTCAACCCCAAAACAACTGCTGAAAAGATCATTGCTATCGGGACTTTCTTCATCGTTCCACCCTCGCCCGCATTAGCCTGCAGCACAGGTCATCGTTGAGCGACAACTTCCTCTGCCGGCGATTATAGTTCCTCTGGCGTCAGCGGCCGCATGGGGCGCCGTTCCTCGTTAGTATAGAGAGATAGGAATCGGGGATCGCTGACGACGGATCGCTGGCAACGATTGTGCTGCGGGGCGCTCTTCCCCGTGCTTTTTTGGGGAGATATGGTCTTGAAGGTTAAGCCGCCAGGTCAATGCGGCAAACGGCTGGGGCACGGCCTCCTCCTGGCCTGCCTCCTTTCCTTTGGGATCTCGGGCGGAGCCGGCGCGTGGGGCCAGAGTCCCGCGAACGGCCCCAGCGCTTCCGGCGGGGGAGCCGATCAGCTGGCCCAGGCGTCTCCCGACCCCCTCCTCCAGTGGGAGGGTCTGCCGGTGCGGAGCATTGAGTTCCAGGGTGTTCCTGCCGACCGACTGCAGCCGCTTGTCAGCCAATTGCCCGTGGCCCAAGGAGCGCCGCTGACCGAGGAGAACCTGAAACGCAGTTTGCGCCAGCTGTATGCGACCGGCCTCTACGACACCATTGAAGCGCGCGCCGCGCGCATGGGAGACGGCGTGACGCTCACTTTTGCCGGCGTCCCGCGCACGTTTATCGGAACCGTGAGCGTGGAAGGCGCCGCCGGCGCCACCATGAACATGCAACTCGAACGCTCGAGCCAGCTCGAGGCCGGAACCCGCCTGACCCAGGCGGGTACGATGCGTGCCGTCGAGCAGATGCGCATCACCCTCGAGCAGAACGGCTATTACGAGTCGGTCATCGCGCAGACCGTCGCCCCGCGGCTCGGACAACAGCTCGCGGACATCTCGTTTCACGTGGTTTCGGGGCCGCGCGCGAAGGTCGGCAAGGTAACGGTCACGGGCGACTCCGGCATCAGCGTGGAGGAGTTCCGCCACTACGCCCGATTGTGGAAGATTGCCCACGTCGATCACGACACGGTGAATCGCGCACTCGATGGCGTGTTGCGCGCCTACCAGAAGCAGGGCCGCCTCGAAGCCGAGGTGAAACTCGAATCGGCCGCGTACGATCGCGCCGCGAAGGCGGTCGATTATCGCTTCACTGCCAATCGCGGGCCGGTGGTGCGCGTCGAGGTGCACGGCGCCAGCATCAATCCCGAGCGCGTCAAACACATCATTCCTATCTATCTGGAAGGCAGCGTCGACGAGGACCTGCTCACCGAAGGCAATCGCCGCTTGCGCGATTACTACCAGAGCCTGGGCTACTTCGATGCGCGCGTCGCTCACGAGCGGCAATCCACGGGCAGCGACGAGGTGACGATTCTTTATACCGTGCAGTTGGGACCGCGACGCCGCGTGGAGCAGGCTTCCATCGCGGGAAACCACTACTTCTCGACGGCCACGCTCATGGACTTGCTCAGCGTTCACCCCGCAGACGTTCTCGACCGTCACGGCCTCTACAGCCAGGCGCTGGTCTCGGCCGACGTCTCGGCGCTCGAGAATGTGTATCGCAACAACGGCTTTTCTCAAGTCAAAGTCTCGCCGGAAACCAGCACTCCCGAGACCGCGGTCGATCAACCACTGGCCGACGCCGAAAACGGCGCCGCCGCCGCGCCGAAAACGGCCGTCGCGCATACGGCGCCGCTCAAGGTTGTCTACCGCATCGCGGAGGGCCGGCAACTTCAGGTTGGAACCCTGCAGTTGGAGGGCAACGACCACATTTCTGCGGCCGCGTTGACCGCATTGCTGAACACTACGCCGGGCCAGCCGCTTTCGCCGCGCAACCTGGCCGGCGATCACGATGCACTGGTTACGGAGTATTTGCGTCGCGGCTTTGAGCAGATGGACGTGAAACTTGAGGAGCAGCCCGAGCCCGCCGATCCCGGCAAAGTCGACGTGGCCTTCCATATCGATGAAGGACCGCAGACCTTTGTCCGCAACGTGCTGTTGACTGGCCTCGAATACACGCGACCGCAAACCGTGACGCGGGCCATCACCGTGCATGCCGGCGATCCGCTTAATCAAGAGGCTCTCGCCACCACGCAAAGCAACCTCTACGCATTCGGGCTTTTCAATGAAGTGAACACCACGGTCGTCAATCCCACAGGCAACGCGCCGCAAAAAACTGTGCTGCTCCAGGCCACTGAGGCGCGGCGCTGGACGTTGAGCTACGGTTTCGGCTTTGAGGCGCAGACCGGGAAGCCGCAGAACAACTGCTCGGGCGCCTTCGCAGCCGGAGTTGCCTGCAACCCCAACGGAAAGACAGGTGTCAGCCCGCGCGTGCTGGCCGGCATCTCGCGCAACGATCTCTTCGGCCGGGAGCAGTCGGTCTCGCTGCGCGGCACTTACGGCCTGCTCGAGCAGAGCATCGGGATTCAGTACCAGGTGCCGCACATCGAAGGCAACCGCAACCTGGGCCTCACGTTTTCCGGGGGCTATGCCAACAGCGAGGATGTTTCGACCTACGTCGCGTCGCGTCTGGAAGGTGCATTCCGCGGGACCGAAAACTTCAACCATCCCGGCAGGTGGATCTCCCGCGCCAACACCTTCGTCTACGAGATCGACTTCCGCAGAGTGAAGGTGGATGCCAGCAGCCTGCAGGTTTATCCCGGCGAAATCTCCGAACTCTCGACGGCGACGCGCGTGGGAGGGCCCGCATTCACTTGGCTGCGCGACACGCGCGACATACCCCTGGACGCGCACCGCGGCACCTACACCAGCTTTCAGGAGTTCCTCTCCGACCGGCTCTTCGGCGCGCAGGCGGAGTTCAACCGCATCGACACTTCGAATTCCAGCTACTATAGCTTCGACAAGAATCGCTTCGTGGTGGCGCGCAACACGCGCTACGGGCAGATTCGCGCCTTCGGCAACGGTTCCAGCGAGTTGATTCCGTTGCCCGAGCGGCTTTATGCCGGCGGTCCAGTCTCGCTGCGCGGTTTCTCGCAGAATGCCGCCGGACCGCGCGATCCCGAGACCGGCTATCAAATCGGCGGCGCGGGATCGCTGATCAACAGCACGGAGTTGCGCCTGCCGCCCCCCACCCTGCCCTGGGTCGGCAACACCTTGAGCTTCGTCATCTTTCACGACATGGGCAACGTGTTTACCAACGCCGGCGATGCGTGGGCCAGCGCGATTCGCGTGCGCCAGCCCGACAGTTCCGCCTGCAGAAATGCGGTGGTGACCGATACGTCGCAATACCCCAAAGGTTATGCCCCGACAAAAACCGACCCCGTCACCTCGACCGGTCAACAGGGCCCGTGCAGCTTCAACGACTTCTCGCACGCGCTCGGAGCCGGTTTGCGCTACCACACACCTGTCGGTCCCATTCGCTTCGATTTCAGCTATAACCTCAATCCGCCTATCTACCCCGTGAATATCAACTACGGCATCCCCACCCCAGCCGGAAACCCATCCGGTCCTCCCGGTTTCGCATCGGCGCCTTATCTGGGCCAGGGGCCGCACATCAATTTCTTTTTCAGCTTGGGGCAGGCCTTCTGATGAGCCAGCACACACCAATTCGAATTGAGCTTTCACGCGGTGCGCGGGTGTGGCTGTTTGCGGCCTTGCTTGCGGCAGCCGCCGGGATTCCCTGTTGCGCCCAAGCGAACTCATCTGCCTCGCCCGCCGTCCTCGACCGCGCCGTCGCCGTCGTGAACAAGCACGTGATCCTGGCCAGCGATCTCGACGACGAGATTCGCCTCTCTGTTCTCGATGCGAACGATGTGCCGCAGCGGGAACTCACCAGGCAACAGGCGCTCGATCAGATTATCAGCCGGACTTTGATCGAGCAGCAGATTCGCCAGGAAGACATGCCGGCCATCGAGCCCTCGCCAGAAGAGGTAAACGCCCGGCTCCACGAGATCCGCACGGAATTGCCGGTTTGCGTGCGCCAGAACTGCGCTTCCGACGAGGGTTGGAAGGTGTTTCTGGCAGCGCATGGGCTCACGGCGGAACGCGTCGAGGCCTATCTCCGCTACCGGCTGGAGATTCTGCGCTTCATCGAGCAGCGTTTCCGACAGGGCATTCAAATTTCGCCGCAGCAGATCGAAAGCTACTACCACGACACGCTGTTGCCCGAGTACACGCCCGGCGAAACCATCCCGCCGCTCGACCAGGTGGCGCCGCGCATTCAGGAGATCCTGCTCCAGCAGCAGGTCGATTTGTTGTTCGACAACTGGCTCACGAATCTGCGCCAGCAGGGCGATGTCGAGTTGCTGGATTCGGAACTTGCGCCCCAAACCGCGCCGGCGACGCAAACCCCATCAACCTCGAACACTCGGGAAAGTGGCAGCCAATGAGCGAAGACAACAACATCGCCAACAACGAGCTTGCCGAACCCGAGAAGCCGCGGCGTGGCCTGCGCAGCCGTCTGCGCCGCTTCTTTCTGCTTCATCTTCCGCTGGCGGTCACGGGCACGGCCGTTCTTCTGGCGCTTTTGGCCGTCGGCCTCTATCTTGCCGCCAGCTCCGCCGCATTTGAAAACATGGTGCGCAAGCGCCTGATCGTGTCCATCGAAGAACTCACCGGCGGCCGGGTTGAGATCGCATCCTTCCACTGGCGCCTGCTGCATTTCCAGGCTGAAGCCGACGGGCTGGTGATTCACGGCCTCGAAGATCCCGGCGAAGCGCCCTACGCTAAGATCGAGCGCCTGCGCGTGGTTCTGAGCCTCAGCAATCTTTTCAGTCCCAGTGTCCGGCTGCGCAGCCTGGAGATCGACCGGCCCAGCCTGCACTTGATCGTCTATCCTGACGGATCGACGAATCAGCCGCATCCACGCCGGCCGCAAACTTCGTCGAAGCCCGCAATCGACACCCTGTTCGAGATCCATGCCGGCCGCATTGCGGTCGAGCAGGGCAGCATCCACTACGACTGCCGCGCCGCGAGCTTCGACTACCAGAACCGTTACCTGCCACTCGATTTCGCGGCCAACGATGCGTCGCTCGTCATGCGCTACGTTCCTGCGACGTTCCGTACGCCCGCGTCTTATCGCATTGAGGCCGGAGTCACCGATCTCAACCTGGCCCGCACGGTTCCGCGCAAGGACCTCGATGTGCACGGCGCACTGCAGGCCACGCTCGACCTCGAACACGCGCGGCTGTTGGTGCGTTCGCTGCGGATTACGGCGGAGAGGCCGGGCGGCAAGATGCACGCCCTCGATGTTACCGGAGATGTTACGGACTTCACGCATCCCCGCTGGCACGCGCGCCTCGCCGGCGATCTCGATATGCGGCTCATCGATCCCATCACCGGCTACGGCGATGCGCCCGAGGGCCTGGCTCGCCTGGATCTCAACGCTACCGGCGAGGAAGCCCAGTTCCAGATTGACGGCGGCGTCCACATCGACGACGGCTCGTATATCGGCGAGGGCGTCACCGCCACGGGCCTGACCCTCGACACCCGCGTTCACGCCGATCAAAAGCAGTTGCTCATCACACAAATCGTCGCGCGGCTGCGCCAGGGCGGCCAGATCGATGGGGAGCTTTCGCTTGAACCTTGGCTGCCCATGGCTCCGTTGGCTCACCAGCAGGCGGCCATCGAAGCTGAAGCTCCTCCAGCCAATCGCAACGTTCTTGTCCGTGCGCCGGATTGGATCATTCCCGTCAATGGCAAAGTGACCGCCAATTTCAAGGATGTTGCGCTCGATACGGTGCTCGATATGGTCTGCCCGCCCGCGTACCGGCGTTTGGGCCTCGACGCGCGCGTGAATGGTCCCGCAGTCGCTGTGTGGACGCACGGCGACGGCCGCACCGTCTCGGTCGATGCGCAGCTTGGCTTGAGCCCCTCCGGGCAGACGCCGGCCGGCGAAGCGCCCACAAGCGGCGCGATCGACGCTGTCTATGCGCATCGCAACGGCTCCGTGGAGGTGCGCAAAATCGAACTTCACCTGCCCGCGAGCGATCTCGAAGCGCATGGCGTGATAGGCGCTTATCCCATCGCAAGCCCCTCGGCGCTCACCATAGATTTTCACTCGCGCAATCTCGGCGAACTCGATACCGCGTTGCGCAGCCTCGGCGTGAAGCGCAACGGCAAAACCGGCGCCGCGGCGCTGCCGGTGTCTTTGGCGGGCCAGGCCAATTTTCACGGCATTTGGACCGGCTCGCTCGCCCGGCCGCACATTGCCGGCGCCATCGAGGCCACGCAGCTTGCCGTGGAAATGCCGTCCGCTGCCGGCAACTCCGGCGCGCAGCAGTTTCTGCGCTTCGATTCCGTCTCGGCCGCGGGCAGTTACTCCCCATCGCAGATCGCCATCCAGCACGCGCAGCTGCTGCGCGGCAACACGCACGTCAACATCAGCGGCACCCTCGATGCCTCGCCTGGCCGCCAACCGGAGTTCGACGCGAACTCGGTGCTTCATGCGCGCTTCGATGCCGCTAATCTCGAAGTTGCCGACGTGCAGCCGTTCCTCGCCGCGGCAGGCGGTCCAAGCCTCCCGCTCGCCGGCGCGTTGGACGCCCGCATCGAGGCCGACGGCCCACTCCGTGCGCTGTCCGCTTCAGGTTCCGTCGAAATGGAGCGAGGCAACCTCTATGGCGAGCCGATCGCGGGTCTTAGCGTCCAGGGCGCGTTTACCGGCGAGGTACTCAAACTGTCGTCGGCCACGCTCAACACGGCGGGCGGCAACCTCTCAGCGTCAGGAAGTTATGACTTCAAAAGCCAGCGCTTCCAGGTTGACGCGCGCGCCGAAAGTATCGACATTGCCCGCCTTGCCATCGTCCGCAGCCGCGCTCTCGACGCCACCGGCAAGCTCGCGTTTGTGGTTGCCGGATCCGGCACATTGAGCAACCCGAACGGCGATTTGCGTCTGGAGGGCCATGCAACGCTCACCGCGCTCACCTTCGGCGGGCAGCGATTCGGAACCCTCCAGGCCTTCGCGCATTCCGCGGGACCACTGCTCGAATACAACGCCACCACGCAATTGGAGCAGGCATCGCTCACCCTGCACGGCGAGACCGAGCTTCGCGGCGACTATCGAACGCGCGCCCAGCTCGAATTCTCCCAGTTCAATCTCGGCACTGTACTCCGCATGGCGCACATGGACGCATTCAGGGGCGAGTCGGCGCTGGCCGGTACGGTTTCTATCGACGGGCCGCTCGCGCATCCCGGCGAGCTTCAAGGTCAAGCACAACTTCGCCAACTGGCATTCACCGTTTCCGGCGTCGAGCTCAGGGGCGAGGGCGGCTTGCATGCCACGCTGGCCAACGGACGCATCGCTCTCGATCCGCTGCACATCACCGGCGAAGATACCGACCTGCACATGCAGGGAGTCTTGTCGCTTGAGGGGTCCCGGCAACTCGATCTCGCCGCCAGCGGCGCCATCAACCTGAAACTGGCAGAGACCCTCGACTCCGATTTGACTGCCAGCGGCTCGACGACTTTTCAAGTGGAAGCGCATGGACCCGTCGCGCATCCCACCCTGCAGGGCCGCATCGATTTTGACAACGCCGCGCTCTCGCTCGAAGATCTGCCCAACGGCCTCAGCCAATTGCACGGCACGCTCGTCTTCAGCCAGGACCGGCTGGAAGTGAAAAACCTGACCGCGATGAGCGGCGGCGGCCTGCTCAGTGTAGACGGTTATCTGGCTTACCAGCACGGCATTTATGCCGACCTGTCGGTCACCGGCAAACAAGTGCACGTACGCTACCCCGAGGGCGTCAGCTCTCTCGCCGACGCCACGTTCCATCTGCAGGGCGCTCAGGACCATCTGCTCCTCAGCGGCAACGTCCTCATCACCCGCTTTTCCGTCAGTCCCGATCTCGATCTCGCGACCCTCGCCACGCAGGCCAGCATTTCGGCGCAGACCGTCGCACCGCCCGATGCTCCATCGAATCACGTGCGCCTCGACGTGCACATCGTCTCCTCGCCGCAGTTGAGCTTCCAGAACGCCTTCGCCAAGCTCGCCGGCAACGTGGACCTGCACCTGCGCGGCACCCTGGCTTCGCCGTCGCTTCTGGGCCGCGTCTCCATTACCGAAGGCAGCGCCCTGATCGCTGGAACCCGCTACGACCTGGAACGCGGCGACGTCACCTTTACCAATCCGGTGCGCATCGAGCCCATCATCGACCTCAGCGCCACGGCGCACGTTGAGGACTACGACATCTCCCTCGGCCTGCACGGATCGCCGCAAAAACTCGCCGTCAGCTACCGCAGCGATCCTCCCTTGCCCGAGGCCGACGTGGTTTCGCTGCTGGCCCTTGGTCACACTGCCAGCCAGCAGCGCCTTTACACGCAGCAGCAGGAGCAGTCCCTCGCCAACCCCACCGACGCGCTGCTCGGCGGAGCCCTCAACGCCAGCGTCAGCAACCGCGTGCAGAAGCTCTTCGGCGCAAGCTCCGTGAAAGTCGACCCCAATTACCTCGGCGCCTTCGGCAACTCCACCTCGCGCATCACCGTCCAGGAGCAGTTCGGCCGCATCGTCACCCTCACCTACGCGACCGATGTGAACACCACCAGCCAGCAGTTGCTGCAAGCCGAAGTGGCCATCAATCGCCACGTTTCGCTGGTCGTAGCCCGCGATGAGTCGGGCGTCTTTTCTATGGTCATCAAGGCCACGCGGCGATATCGCTAAATCGGCCCCCATGCGAGCGCAAGGTAGCCTGCCGGAGCCATTTGGTCGCAGGGACGGTCTGGATACTCATCCGCGCGGTCCTGGGAATTTAAACCTATTGGCAATGAGAGCCGCCGCAGCCTGCGTAGAATGCAAATGTGAGCCCTTGGGGCAATCGCAGCACACGAAGTCCCTGCAAAGAAAGAGATTTCATGGAGCCGGAAAAGCCATCCCTGCCGTCGGCAACACCCGCCGCAACCAGCGCCGAGCCTGTTCTGCCCCCTGGACCGCAAGAAGCCGCGGCCGCGGAAGAGCCCTATCGCGGCCTGCGCTGGATCTTTATCGGCAGCCAGGGATTGCGCGCCGGCTGGTCGGTGCTGGTTTTTTTGATCCTCTTCGTTGCTCTCAACGCCGCGTTTGACACTGCGATTTTCCTTGCCCATTTGGTCGGCACGCCAGATGAATTCACGCCTGGGCCTCAGTTCTTCGCCGAAGCTGGAAGCCTGCTCGCACTGCTCATTGCAGCCGCAATCGTGGGGTTAATCGAAGGCCGGCGCATTCCGGCGTACCACCTCACCGGCCCGCGGCGGACACAGCATTTCTTCTTTGGCCTGGCAGCCGGCTTTCTCGCGCTTTCCGCGCTGGTTGGCGCACTCGCGGCAGGTGGCTGGCTGCACTTCGGTCCCGCGTCGCTCACGGGCGCAGCTATCTTCCGGTTTGCATTGCTATGGGGCTGTGTCTTTCTCGTGGGGGCGGCTTCCGAAGAAGGCTTGTTCCGCTGCTACGGGCTCTTCACTCTCGCCCGCGGCATCAATTTTTGGTGGGCGCTGGGCGTTGTCGCGGTGCTCTGCGCATACCTGGCAATCTTCGTCGGAGGAAGCGCCTCATGGGGTGTCTATCTCGCCGCTTTGCTGGGATTATTCCCCTGCTACATCCTCAACCAAATGGCTGCTCCACGCAGTGGTGGGTTTTGGTGCGCGGCGTGGGTTACGTCAGCCCTGTTCGGCTATATGCATATCTCCAACCCGAACGAAGGCGGCATCGGCATCTTTGCCGCGGCCTTCATCGGCTTCGTCTTTTGCGTGAGTGTGCGCGTCACCGGCTCGGCTTGGTGGGCCATCGGCTGCCATGCCGCCTGGGACTGGGCCGAGACATTCTTCTATGGCGCCGCCGACAGCGGACTCGCCCCGCACGGCTGCTACCTGACCAGCAGCCCCGCCGGCAATCCCTTGTGGAGCGGCGGCGCCGTCGGCCCCGAGGGCAGTGTTTTGGTGCTGGGCGCAATTCTTTTTCTCCTGGTTTTGCTCTTGATTTACGGCAGGTTGAGCAATCGCGTGCATTGTGCGCCAGCCGCGCTCAAGCAGGCGCACTAACCCGCCCATCCCCGGCCGCGCGGCCAGCGTATTCTGAATCTGCCCGATGTCCGATTCGCTTTCATCCTCCATGCCTGCGCCGCGCCCCGCGCGGAAGCGTCGCCGCATGCCCCGCTGGCCGCGCATTCTTCTCCTCGCCGCCGGGTGTCTCCTCCTGCTTCTCATCGTCGCGGCAGGCGTCGGCGTGTTGTGGCTGCGTTGGGTAGCCAAGGCCGCTTTGCCCCAGCTCGATGGCGACGTGCAACTGGCCGGCCTCTCCGCGCCGGTTATTGTCCGTCGCGACGCCCACGGCGTGCCTCACATCGACGCCGCCACGCAAGCCGACCTCTTCGTCGCGCAGGGTTACGTCACCGCCCAGGATCGCCTGTGGCAGATGGACGCCTCCCGCCGTGCCGCAAATGGCAACCTGGCTGAGATTCTGGGACCGGGGCTCATCCAAAACGACAAGACGCAACGCGTGTTGCAGGTCCGCCTGACGGCGCAACGCGTTTACGACCATTTACCGGCCGTCGAGCGCGCCATCCTCGACGACTACGCCCGCGGCGTGAATCTCTACATTACGCAGTGCGAAAAAAACCACACGCTTCCGGCGGAGTTCCGTCTGCTCGGCTACCGTCCCGAGCCCTGGACCGGCGTGGACTCGGTGAGCGTAGGTCTGATGATGGTCGAAACTCTCGACCTGCGCCTGACCACCAAGTTCTCCCGCGCCCACGTTGAGGCCAAACTCAAGGATCCGAAGCTCATCGCCGATCTGTATCCGATTGGTTCGTGGCGCGACCATCCGCCAACGGGCATCAAGGTCGATCTCAGCGCGCCGCAACCGCAGCCCGCGCCCTCCAAGAAGGACGAGGACGACGAGGACGACGACGACAACACCGAAGCTCGCACTGCGCCCAATCCAGCCTTATCGCAGTTCTCTACAACAGAGGATCCGGCCGCGATGGCCCTGCTTGGCCAATCCGATTGCGAAGGCTGCGCCTTCGGCTCGAACAACTGGGTCATCGCCGGCTCGCACACCGCCAGCGGCAAGCCGCTGCTCTCGAACGATATGCACCTGACGCTGCGCGAGCCCGACACGTGGTACATGGCCGATCTATACGCGCGTGGTGATCAGGGTAGGCCCGGTTTTCATGCCGCTGGCGTTACGCTGCCCGGCCTGCCGCTCATCGTCGCCGGGCACAATGACCATGTGGCCTGGGGTTACACGGCGCTCTATGCCGACGTGCAGGATCTCTACACGGAAAAGCTCGATGGGGAGGGCAACTATGAAGGCTACGACGCGCAAATGCATCCGCTCACCGTTGATCGCGAAGTCATTCATGTGCGCTGGGGCCACGATGTCGTCGTCAACGTCGAGTCTACCGAGCACGGGCCGCTGCTAAATCCGCTCCTTGCTGCCGGTGACCCGCCGCTGGCCCTCAAATGGACCCTCTACGATCCCTCGCTCAATGCGCTCCCGCTCTACGAGATGAACACCGCGTCGAATTGGCAGGAGTTCTCGGCCGCACTTGCCACGTGGTGCTGGCCCACTCAGAACCTGGTTTATTCGGACGATCAGGGACACATTGCGTACCACGCTGTTGGAAAAATACCGATACGTGGAAGCGGCGCCGGCTTGTTCGATGTGCCAGTGCCGAACTACTTACCGGCGCCGCACGACATGAAGAACAAGTGGCTTGTATTTGGATTGACAGGCTGTACGGGGATTTGTCCGACCTACATCCCCTTCGACAATATGCCCAACGCCTTCGATCCACCGTCAGGCTTTTTGGCCACGGCCAACTCCCGCGTCACGACGGACAAATCGCCTTACTTGATCACCGACGACTGGGCCGATCCCTACCGCATCGAGCGCATCTACAAATCGCTCAACGGCCGCGATCAGCTCACGCCTGCGGACATGCTGGCGGTCCAGACGGACATCTACAGCGAGGTCGATCAGGAGATGGGCCATCGCTTTGCCTACGCCATCGACCACACGCCCGGCCCCGATGGCAATGGCGACCCTGAGTTGCGCCGGGCCGCGGACCTGATGCGTAGTTGGGACGGCCGCCTCACCACCGGCTCCGTGGCCGCATCGCTCGTCACCGAAACCCGCGCCGCGCTCTGGCCCATGATTCTCGAACCCAAGCTCTGCAAAGTGGCCGCCGACTACCATTGGGGCGAGTCGGCTTTTGCCGAGGAAGAGATCGTGATGCACGCCAAGCCCGAGTGGCTTCCCAAGGAGTACAAAAACTGGGACGCGCTGCTGACCGCGGCCGTGCGCAAAGGCATGCGCAACGGCAATGCGCCCGGCAATCTGGACCATTGGACCTACGGAAGCTGGCACGTCGTCGATGTGGAGCATCCGCTGGCCGCGCTTCTCCCGTTCCTGAGCCGCGTGGCCGGAACCGGGCCCCAGCCGCAAAGCGGCGACGGCGCCACGGTGAAGCAGGTCGGCCGCACTCTGGGGCCTTCGCAGCGCTTTACCATGGACTGGAGCAACATCGACGCCTCGACGGAGAACATCGTGATGGGCGAGAGCGGCAACCCCTTCAGCCCTTACTTCCGCGACCAGTGGAATGATTGGTACAACGGAACCACTTTTGCGCTGCCCTTCACTCCGGCAGCGGTCGCTGCCCAAACCCATCGCACCCTGCGGCTGCTGCCATGAAGAGACAGGGACCAAGGGACCAAGGGACCAAGGAACCAAGCCTGCCCCGCGACCCTCAACTTTGTCATCCTGAGCGATGGCCGCCCGCCGCGGCGGGCGACCGAGTCGAAGGATCTGCGGTTGCTTTTCCCTCCTCGGGCGAGCCGACGGCCCCGTCGCGCTTGCGCTACTGTGCTGGCCCCTCCATCATTTTCCTTGCCGCCTTCGTCGCCATCGTTCCGCAACTCATCCGCGGCAACTCCTGCGGTCACGACTTCGATGTTCACCTCGTCTCCTGGCTGGATTGCGTGAACGCATGGCGTCACGGCATTCCTTATCCGCACTGGGCGTCCAGCCCCAACTACGGCGCTGGCGAGCCGCGCTTCGTCTTCTATCCGCCGCTCACCTGGATGCTGGGCGCGGCGCTCGGACTCGTCCTTCCCTGGCATCTGGCGCCCATCGCGCTCACGTTTTTCACGCTAGCCGCAACCGGCCTGGCCACGCGCGCCCTGGCCCTCGAGGCCCTCGACGATCTTCCCGCTACGCTCGCCGGATGCGCGGCGCTCTTCTCTGGATTCGCGCTCTTCACCGCCTACGAGCGCTCCGCATTTCCAGAATTCGCCGGCGGATTCTGGCTTCCGCTCATTGTCTTGTTTGTCCTGCGCGATCGGCATCCTTCCGTTTCGGTTTTCCAGCGCGTTTTCGACGGCTCCGCCGCGCCTCTTGCCATCGCGCTCGCCGGCGCCTGGCTCTCGAACCTTCCCCTGGGCGTGATCGCCGGTTATCTCATGGCCGGCGTCGCACTTCTCTGGGCTGTGGTCAGGAGATCCTGGGCACCGCTGGTTCGCGCCGGCGTCGCGGCAGTGCTCGGTCTCGGCCTCGCCGCCATCTACTGGCTCCCGGCGGCATTCGAGCGGAATTGGGTCGATATCAAGCAAGCCACCCAGGACCCCGGCTACAACTTCGAGAACAACTGGCTCTTCGCGCACAATGCCAACCCGCTGCTCGCACTGCACGACGAAATTCTCCGCCAGGTCTCGTGGATTGCCGTCTCGATGATTGCCTTGACCGTCGTCTGCATTATGATCGGTTGGCTCCGCGGCACGCTGCCCATCGGCAAATCCCGCGCCTCTCGTCTGTGGTGGGTTCCACTGGCCGCCATTCCCGCCGTGATCTTCTTCTTTCTGTTTCCCGTCTCGCGGCCTCTCTGGTACCTGCTTCCGGAGATGCGCTTCCTGCAGTATCCCTGGCGCTGGCTTGAGGCTGTGGAAGCGCCCATGGCGCTCTTCTTTGCCGCCGCCATCTGGCCCTCTGGCCGGCGCGCCCGCGCGGCCGTGCTTGTGCTTTGCTCCGCGGTGTTTCTAGCGTCGACTGCCTATGCGGCGAAATATTTCTTCCAGGTTTGCTATCCCGAAGACTCGGTGGCTTCGGTTCTTGTCGATTACCGGGCCGGCGCGGGCTTCGAAGGCATGTACGAGTACGAGCCTCCCGGCGGCGACGACTCCGCGATTGCCACCGGCCTTCCCGACGCCTGTCTCGTCAGCGATCCCTCGATCGTTCTGGGCAGGCCCGATCCAGACGATCCCGACAGCAATCCCGTTTGGAGCAGCGATCAGGGCAGTTGCCAGGCCACTTTCCATTTCCTCAACGGTAATCAGACCAACCCCGAGCACCGCGAGCTTCGCGCCGCCACAGCACACGCTGGCTATCTGGTGTTGCGCCTATTAAGCTACCCGGCGTGGCGCATTCGCGTGAACGGCCAACTGCTGACGGCGCTGCCCAGGCGCGACGACGGCCTCATCGCCGTGCCCGTCCCGCAAGGGCCCATCGACCTTTCCATCGATTGGACAACCTCGACGGACGTTCTGGCCGGCCGCTGGGTGAGCGCCCTCAGTGTGCTCTTGCTTGCAGCCCTCTGGTTCTTTGAGCGAAGGTGCAGGCCTACTCGTCTAACATAACAGCAGAATGTTTGCCGACGTAAAATCGCTGATTCAAGAGGGCGCGGAGCTGACCGACCAGGCGCTGGAGTCGCTGATTCCGTCCGCAAGCACGGTTCCGGTCTCGATCCACGGCGCCATGCGCCACTCTGTCTTTGCCGGCGGCAAGCGCCTGCGGCCGGTGTTGGCCATGCAGGCCGGCGTCACCATTGCCGGCACATTACCTCCAGGAATCGCCCGCCTGGGCGCGGCTCTCGAAATGCTCCACACCTATTCGCTGATTCACGACGACCTGCCCGCCCTCGACAACGACGACCTGCGCCGCGGCAAGCCCACGTGCCACAAGGCCTTTGGCGAAGCCATCGCCATCCTGGCCGGCGACGCCTTGCAAACCCGCGCCTTCGAGGTGCTGGCCGGGCTCGACTGCCCGTCCGCCGCGACGGTGCAGATCGTCGGCCTCATCGCCAATGCCGTGGGCACGGTCGAAGGCATGATCGGCGGCCAGGTGCTCGACATCGAAAGCGAACACCTGAAGCCCACGCCCGAGCTTGTCGACTCCATCCATCGTGCCAAAACCGGCGCGCTCATCCGCGTCAGCGTGGTCTCCGGCGGCGTCTATGCGGGCGCCACGGCCGAGGACGTTGCGCGTCTCGATCGCTTCGGCCGCAAGGCCGGACTCGCCTTCCAGATTGCCGACGATGTGCTGGACGTAACTGCCGACTCGGCGACTTTGGGCAAGACCGCGGGCAAAGATCAGGCCACGGAAAAGGCCACCTGGCCGGCCGTCTACGGCATCGAGCAGAGCCTGCGCGACGCCGCACAGCTCATCAACGAGGCCTTCGCTGCGCTCGAGCCCTACGGCAGCCGCGCCGATGGCCTGAAAGGCGTCGCCCGTTATCTGGTTGAGCGCAAAAACTGATCGGAAGCAGCGGAGCTAGCGGAGTTAGCGGAGTTAGGCTCGGCCTTGGGGGCCAAGTGGCATTTATGCGCGGCGGACCGGAAACGCTGGTCGGAGACTGAAAAAGAGTGGGGATTGGGGGCCGGAGTTACTTGCTCAGCACCCGGCGTAACTTCTCGCCTTGCCCCGAGATGTTCTCCACCACGGCTTGCGCGCGGCCAAGCACACTTTGCATCGCGCCGATGTAGCCGGGAAGCACATTCCACCATTTGCTCACCACTTCGCGCTGGTCGATCATGACCAGAGCAGCGCCAGAGAGAGCCGTCACCAGGCCGGCGCGCCGCTTGCCGGCAAGCAGCAGGACGCCGCTCGCCACCAGCGTACCCGCGGCTGCCATCCGCACCCAACGCCGGGAATCGGCGCTGTTGGGCCGGGTTTCACTCGCCGCGCGCGTTCCCTTCGAAAGCGGCACAACCACCATGACCTCACCCTGCCTTCTCATCCTCAACTCGACGACACAGAAACTCCATGCCTCTTCAAGTATCGCTCCAAAACCGGGCCAGCGGTGTCTAAAAAGACTCAATGCACCGCGGCCATCGCCGGTTCAGGTCTCTCAATCCAGGTCGATCTCGCGCAAGGGCACACCCTCGGGGGCGTCCTTGGCCTTACGCAGCGCCTCGGCAAACTTCTTTTCCAGCAAATCCGCCTTGTTCTTTTCCGCGTCCACGCTCTGGCGGAAGATCGATTCCGTCCGCTCGCCGTGCTCGCGCATGGCCTTGGCCGCGGTTTCCAGGTCCTCGAACATGCGTTTGCGCGGCGCCGGTGTGTGGCTCACCACCAGGCCCGTCGCGCCGTCGATCTTCAGCATCGCTCCGCAATCCGGGCAGGCTATTTCGAACGTCTTGTCCTTATTCTTGGCCATTTCAACTGGTATTTTATGCGCTCCCGTCCGCTTTTGGCACCGTTTTCCGCCGCGCCCGCATCATTCAATCGTCACGTGCAGAGTGAATTGCTCTTCGTTGGGGTCGGGATTCATCCACGAACGCACATAGTGCAACAGCAAAACACCCGTCCCCGTGGCCTTGGGCGCAAAGTCGAAGATCTGCACGACCGGCCGCCCGACTTCTGGTTGCGCAGGGCCCGGCTGCGTAGCCTGTGTCTGCGATTGGCCCGTCAGCTTCAGCAACGCCGTCGATTGTCTCTCCAGGTACCACATGAATCCGGTTGTGGGATTGGAACTGAGCCGAACCTCCAGTACGTCTCCCATCTTGAGCTCAACCGTTCCGCCCTTGTCGGCATCGGTTACGACCTTTGTGGCCGCTCGAGCCACGGCCGGGCAAATGGCCACGAGGAAGAGGCCGGCGAGAAGAAGCCATGAATTGGCGGCGGACTTCCGATGCATTCGTGCAACTTGCATGACGAAGCGCCTTTCCCGCGACCGCACCGGGCTTGCCGGTCGCGCCGCGCACACCGAAGATAACTCCATTGCGGGCTGGATGCAACCGTTTGCGTCAGGCCGCCGGCCGTGCGGGTGGTGCGCCCTATCGAGGCATGTAAAGAGATTCGCCGACTCGCCGTCTTGTTCCCTTGGTTCTTTAGTCCCTTGGTCCCTGCTCTTACGCCGCCGGCGTCTCCGCGGTCTTGAAGTTGATCACGTGATAAATCGCGGGCTCCGCTCCCACATTTTTGAACCCATGCAGCTGGTTCGATCCATTGAAGATCACCGATCCCGGCCCCACGCGGATCCACGCTCCGTTTGAAAGCGTCTCCACCGTGCCCTGCCGGACGATAATCAGTTCTTCATTCGGATGCTTGTGCGGCGGATGCGACATCATCCCCGGCGTCAGCGTCGAGATGTGAATCTCGAGATTCTCCAGCGTCGCCGTCGGCGTGTCGCAAACCGTCCGCACCGATCCGGTGGCCGTCGGCTTTTCGGTAAGCGAGTTCCAGTCGAAGACGCGCGAGCCCATCACGGTCGCTATCACGCGTGCGGGGTCGGCAAGAGCCAGTGCGTCGCCGGCAATGGCTGTCGCGGCAAGAGCGGCGAAGAGTTCCCTGCGGTTCATGGTTTTCCTTGTTCTGACAATCTGCCTCAGATGTTGGCATGAAAAGCAGTCTGTCATCCTGAGCGGAGTTTGCCGCGTTTTATGCGGCGAACGGAGTCGAAGGATCTGCGGTTGTTTTTAGCGGATCTCAGACTCCCTAAAGTCCTACCGATTCAATCTAGCCGCCTTCGCGCCCGCAGACCTTTGTAACTAAAGCGTACGCAAGCCTTCGGCTGCGCGCAAACCGCAAAAGCCGGCATCGTGCACGCCTGTGCCTTTGGAAAATCCATTCTCAAATGGTTGCAGGCAGTTGGCAATTGGCGCTACGCGGCCCAACTCCGCCAGCTCCGCTAACTCCGCGCGCTCTACTTCTGCGCCGTCTGCACCGGCTTCTGCCCGCTCGCGGCCGGCGGACTCACATGCGCGTTCAGGAAGCCGGTCAGGTCTTCGACATCCTGCCTGGTGCCCACCATGGGCGGCATGAAGTGGTGGTACGGCGAGTCGGGCTTGTACTCGTGCAGCATGGTGATGAAGCTCTCGATGTTGGCGCGGTCGCGTCCGGCGAGCAGCTTGACCAGCGGCCGGTAGCCCTCGAGTGTGTGGCACGATCCGCACTCGCCGCGGAAGATGGCCTCGCCGCGCGAGTAGCTGGAGTTGGTGTCGTAGACCCAGTTCGAGTGAATCAGGTAACCCTGCTCATCGATCTTGAGCGCGTAGGGCACGCGCACGCCGTTCGAGTACATCCAGCGGCCGACGACATACGGCTTGCGCAGCATCTCGCGCGAGTATTCGCCGGCGGCCGTCGCCGTCAGCGCCAGCAGCAGGATGGCCACCGCGTGCGAGAGATTGAAGTCGACGGGATTGCGGTACGCCAGATAGTAGGCCACGCCGATGATCGTCGCCGACGTCATCACGATCAGCAGCGCGATGCGGGTGATCGTCGAAAACGTGCCGGATCCGATGGTGTCGATGCCCAAGGTGAGCAACGCCCGCTGCGACTCGGGAACCATCAGCAGATACCAGCCAAACAGGAACGGCATGGCCACAAACGAAGGCACCAGCCACTTCACGCTCCACTTCACCAGCGATGACTTGAGCCGGGGCTGTCGACTACCGTCGATGCGGCTGGCGCTGATCAGCGCCCAGATGCCGGCCAGCGACGCGCAGACGCAGCAGCGCAGCAACAGGCTTGGCCAGTAAGTGGGATTGAAGAAGGCGTTCCAGAATTTGCTCGCCTCATGGCCCGTTCCTGCGACGGAAAGCCACGTGTCGCCCGGCGTAAGCATGAAGGTGAGAATGCCGTTGATGATGATGAGCGTGCACACCGAGGCGCCGGCGTAGACCCAGCCCACCACGAGATGCAACTTCGCGTCAATCTTGTTCCAGGTGTAGTAGTAGACGATCGCGGTGCTCAGCTCGACGAGGAAAAACACCCACTCGATGGCCCAGCCGAAGACGAAGTTGTGAATCAACGTGCTGGTGGCTTCAGGGTGCGTCAGTCCGATGGCAAACCAGATGCCCACGCCGGAGATGGTGCCGAAGACACCGGTGAGCACGAGGAAAAACTTCGAGTAGCCCACCAGCTCACTGAGCCATTCCTCGCGGGCAACAGGGTCTCTCATGCGCAGGGCCTTGCGCTCGGCCAGCGGCAGGTAAAGGCCGCCGCCTACGGCGAACTGCGAGATCATAACGTGGAAGATGGCGATGATGCCGATCACCCAACCCGAGCCGAGATAAGGAATGTCCCAAAAGGGGTAATTCATGTCTATAGCTCCTAGCTCTCAGCTTTCAGTTCTCAGCTCCTTTTGTTTTGGCTTCTGTGCTGGATTCGGCGCGACGAAGCTGAAAGCTGATGGCTGAAAGCTGATAGCTGCCTCACTGAATCGTCCAGTACCCAATCACTGTCGTCGCCAGCAGCGCGAAAACCGCCAGCAATCCAAAATAGTGCGCCAGCCGCGCGCGCTGTCCCGATTCCTTTGTCTTGTCGTAGAAGGGAATCAGAATCCAGAGCACGATGCCCAGCGAGAACAGCAGAATGCCGACGATCTCGCCCGCTTCAGCGAACTTGCCCGAGAAGATAAAGCCCAGCAGCTTGAGCATTTCGAAGGGACTCATGAAGTACCACTCGGGATGAATGCCCATCGGCGCCGGCGCCAGCGTGTCGTATTGCTTGCCCAGCGCCCAGGGAAACACCGAAGCCAGAAGCGCCAGGACGTTGAGCGAGATGATCCACATGGCGATGTCCTTGCGCAGAAAGTTAGGCATGAAGGGCATCGACTTGCGCTCCGCGGCAGGCTTGGCCTCTTCGCTCTCCGGCACGGCATTGCCGTGGCGCTGCACCAGCCAAAGGTGAAACGCAAGCAGGGGAATGAACAGTGCAGGGAGCACCACCACATGCAGCGCGAAGAATCGCTGCACGGTAAACTCCGATACGTCCGGGCCGCCGCGCAACAGATTGGCAACCGCCTGCCCGATCCAGGGAATCGCCGCCGGAATCTGCAAACCAACCTTGGTGGCGAAGTAGCTCAGCTCGTCCATGGGCAGCAGGTAGCCGGAAAAGCCGAAGCACGCGGCCAGCCCAAGCAGCACCATGCCCGAAAGCCAGCCAAACTCGCGCGGCTTGCGGTAGGCCTTCATGAAGAAGACCGAGAACATGTGGACGAGGATGGCGAAGATCATCAGATTCGCCGCCCACGCGTGCGCGGAGCGGATCAACCAACCGAAGTGCATCACGAACGTGATCTGCCGGACCGATTCGTAAGCATCCACGCCGGGGCGGTAGTACACCAGCAGCAACACGCCCGTGAAACACTGCACCATGAAGAGGAAGAGCGTGATCCCGCCCCAGTAGTACCAGAAAGATTGCGCGTGGACCGGGACGGTCTTCTTGCGCGCGAAGGCGGCCAGCTCGGAAAGGCCCAGCCGCTCATCCATCCAGTCATACACATTGCTTGCAATCGATTTCGTCGTCATCGGTTCTCACCCTTGCGTGGTCCGTGGCCGGTGATTCGTGAAATGCGAACTGTGCTCGAGCCAACGCATTCCGGTTTTCGCGGTCTACGGTCCACGGTTCACGGTTCACGTTCTCGACACCTCGACTCCCGTGTCATTCACGGCGACCTTGAAAAGCTTGAGCGGCTTGGGCGGCGGCCCGCTCACGTTGGCGCCGGTGTAGGGGTTGTAGACGCCGCCGTGGCAGGCGCAGTGAATGCGGTCCATCTGCGGCTCGTATTGCACCGTGCAGCCCAGGTGCGTGCAGACAGCGGTCATCGCCACCCAGCTGTCGTCCAGATGGTGGATCAACACCGCCGGCGAGGAGCCGAACTTGAACATCTTCGCCTTGCCCTTGGGCAGTTTGTAATCCGCACCTAGGGTCACCTCGTTGACGACCGCGGCGCCCATCGCCATCTCGCTGGGCGAAGCCAGATAACGGTAGACCGGATAGCCGAGCGCGGCGGCGTAGCAAACCCCCGCGACGCCAGCGGCTGCCACAAAGGCCCGGCGCGTTGTTGCATCATTGTTATCCGCTGGTTCCCTCACGATGTTTTCCGAATTCGCGGTATCACTCATCGCTATGCCGCCCCCTCCATGGTTTTTTGTGCGCGCGCCACAACGGACACGAGCCAGCCAATCACGCCCAGGCCGGCCACAAAGAGCAAGAGGAACAGTCCCACCACGCCCCAGTTGGTCGCCACGGCCCGGTCCCACACGTCGTATCCCTTCGACAAGAGCGTTACATCGCGCACCCCGTCGCGGTACACCGTCAGCATGATCTCAACCAGTACGGCGGTGAGAACGCCGGCCCAGCCCAGCCAACCAGAGGCAATCTTGCCGAAGCCGGCGATTGCCCCCACCAGCACGGCTACCACCACCAGAGCGATCCAGCCATAGCCGGCAAAGCCGGCAAACCTATAGGCCGGATAGAGGGCGTGGCCGGCAAGTCCCGCCTTCACCACGTCGGGCTGCACGTGCGCCGCCCACAGTCCGGCGGCCAGATAGACCAGCCCGAAGGCAGCCGCCACCTTGCCTCCCAGTCCCGCAACGAATCTCTTCTCTTCCGCGGTGAACGTGCTGCGCCCGGCCAGATACACCAGCCACAACCCGCCAATCAACAATCCGCCGGCCAGCATCATGAGCCAGCGCGGCTCGAGCGTGCGATCGCCCGTGGGCAGGTACGCACCCATGGCCGATGCGGCGTACATGTTGTGCCACGCTTCGGGCCGCAGCATCAGTGTCATATTGGTGGAGAGCACTCGCGCCACGCCCCCGGCGAGCAGCCATGCGATCAGTCCCACCCACCAAGCCGATTGGCCGCGCTCCAGCCGCGCCGAGAATTTATAGAGCAGCCAGTAAACCAAGATCAGTGTGGGGATGAGCGCAATCCAGTACACCCCGATCAGCACACTGCTGGTATAGAGCGCGCGCCCGTAGAGCACCTGCGCAAACAAGAGCGGCGGCACGGCCAGGTTGATCACAAAGGTCATCACGATGGTGAGCCGCCGCGCCAGGGCCCGGGCGGTGGTGTGGGCGTTTGGCGAGGAGCGGAGCAGGCTGAGCAGAATCGCCAGCAGCAACCCGCCCAGCAGCATCTCCACAGCCACAAAATGGAGCGACAGCGTGACCACGTGCAACAGCTTCATCAGCCACACGGGAGCCGGCAAAGGAATGGGGTCCACTGCGGGATAAGGATTCATGACGATCTGAAGGTTCCTTTCACTTTCTCGCCGGAGGCGGAAGCGGCGCCGTGCGCTCCAGCAGACTCACGCCTCGACGCCTGCTGGGTACTTTCCTGCCTAATGGCAATTCCAGAATGGTACAAGCAGGCAATTGCGGCCCATTCTGGACAGAGCCGCTCCAATTTTGATTGGAACGAAGTCACGCTATCGTTCGCGGCAACCAGCGGTCTGTGACGAATGGCACATCAGACTGTGACGAATTCAATTAGGCTCCCGATTGTGAGTATCGATGATCCCCAAGTTCCCAGTGCGCAGCCGCCTCTCGCCTCGAGGGGCATTTGAGCTCTCCATGAGATCCCTTCGACAGGACCTGGCGATGAAGAAACCGAATTCGTCGATGCAACTGACGCGCGCTGCCGATTACGGCGTGCGCGTGATGATTCAACTTGCCTCCCTCTCAGCAGATGGCCGGGTTTCGCTTCCCGAACTGGCACGCGCTACCGCCGCGCCGCAAAGCTTTCTCTCGAAAGTCCTGCAATCGCTGGCGCGGGCCGGGCTCATCACCTCGCAACGCGGACAATCCGGCGGCTTTCACATTACGCCGCGCGGCGCTGCGGCTTCGATGCGCGAGGTGATCGAGGTCATCGACGGCACGATTTACCTGAATGTCTGCCTCTCCCCCGGCCGGTCCTGCATGCGCAAGCCGCGATGCCCTGCGCACCCGGTTTGGGCTTTGGCGCAGCGAGCCATGATGGAGGTTCTCTCCAGCGTCAGTGTCGCTTCGCTGGCCGCCCCGTCCGCGCCCACCGCCTCCCGCACCGCCCAGGTTCCGTTAAAGCCTGCCGCGCGATAACCACTCGGCCGGCGCGCGCCTCATTTGCATTCCTCCCGCCCGCAGTGTTTCAATTGGGTTATTGAAACAGGGGTGCTCCGCAGCATCGCGGGGCTGAGAAATACCCTCGAACCCGATCCGGATAATACCGGCGTGGGAAGCTTTCTTGAGCCGAGCAGCAGTTCTTCCTTCCAGCACAGCTCATGCTCCTTTGTTTCAGGCAAAACGAAGCAAAGGATGTCCATGACCACCGCTGCTGCAACCGCCCGCAATCGCAAGATCTCTTCAGGCACTGTCCCCGCACTTCTCGCCGGTTTTATTCTCTGGTCTGTTTGTCTTTCCTCGCTATCGGTCGCGCAAAGCGCGCCGCAGAACTCCGCTGCAACGCCCAAAAACCCTCCAGCTCCGGCGCAGCCGAAACCGGCGCCCGTCACCACCACCGTCGTGGTGCACGGCGAGACGGAAGACAATTATCTTCCCGAATCCATCACTGTGGGCACGCTCGAAGGGGCGACCTTGCGGGAGGCGCCGCTTTCAGCCACCGTCGTCACGCGCGACCTGCTCAGCGACCAGGTTTCGCGTCTGCTCTCCGACGTGGTCAGGAACGATGCCTCGGTCGACGACGATTACGTGCCCGTGGGCTACTACGGCGTTTACGAGATTCGCGGTTTTCCCATCGATCTCGCCACCGGCCTTGAAGTCAACGGCATGACCATCGCCGGCGAGCAGGATGTCCCGCTCGAAAACAAGCAGCGCGTGGAGTTCCTGAAGGGCCTTGCCGGCGTGGAGAGCGGCGTGGCCAACGCGGGTGGCCTTATCGACTACGTGACCAAGCGCCCCGCCAATATCGAGGCCGTGGATCTCGCTACCGATGAACGCGGCACGGCTTACGGCGCCGCCGACTTCGGTCACTTCTTCGGCAGCCACAAGCAGGTGGGCGCGCGCCTGAATCTGGCCGGCGAGCGCATCGTCCCCTATATGAACGACACGAATGGTTGGCGCGCGGTCGGCGCGGGCGCGGCCGACTGGAAGATCGACGCCGCAACCACGCTCAAGGGCGACTTCGAATACCAGCACAAGACCGAGCGCGACGGCAGCGGGTATCAACTGCTCGGCGGCGCAACCCTGCCCAACATAAACAGCATCTACCGCTCCACCATGCTCGGCGATCAACCCTGGGGTCCGCCCGACACCTACGACACCTTCAACACCAATGCGCGCCTCGAGCACACGTTTTCACCGGCGTGGACTGCTTATGCCGCAGCCAGCCTCAGCCACTCGCTCATCCAGGACAATGTGATCTATGCCTACGGCTGCTACTACGAAGCTGAGTGCAACACCGGTTCGGCTCCTTACCCATTCTTCTTTGCGCCGGATGGAACCTATGACATTTACGACTACCGCGATCCTGGCGAGCTGCGCATCGACGGCGAAGCCGAAGCCATGATGACCGGCCATATCCACACCGGCCCTGTTACGCAAGACATCGCCGCGGGCGGCGTCGTCTTCCTGCGCAGCGTGCAGCAGCCGGGCTACTACCAGCTCAACCAGACTTCTGCAGATGCGATCGCCGACGGCGCGGTTTACTACTATGTCGGCTCCGAGAACATCTACCAGCCCATGACTGCCTTTCCCAGCCCAGGCAGCGCGAATTCACTCGAATCGACCTTTCAAACCGCAGGCCCGAGACGCTTGTGGGAAGACAGCCATCAATCCTCCGCCGTCATTCAGGATCGCGTGCATCTTCCCGGCCACATCCAGCTCATTGCTGGCGGCCGTTACGACTCCCTGCGCGACCACAACTACTCGCTGGTTGAGACTACTCCCTGCATACCGAACGTGCCGAGCAGTACGCCTGGCCCCGCGGGCGATCCATGTGCGACGACTTACGACGCATTGGACAATCCAATCTATAACGTTCCCAATTCGCCCACTTTCACCGACAAGCCCGTCTGGCTGCCGCAGTACGCCATCACCTTCAGCCCTGTCCAAAATCTCACGCTTTACTCGAACTACGGCGAAGTACTTTCGCTCGGTCCTCAGGCTCCCTTTTGGACCGACAACGGCAGCCAGTTTCTGTCTCCTTTTAACACCCGCCAGGCCGAAGTGGGCGCGAAATACGAGCCGGGTCAACGCATCCTTCTCACCACCGCGTTCTTCCACATGCGCGCCCCGTTCTTCTATCCGAAAATGCTCGCAGGTCCTGATAATTTTTGTCCTTCCGGAAACCCAGGCGATCAATGCTTCGAGCAGGAGGGCCGCGAAACCCACAACGGCGTCGAGTTCAACGCCGCAGGCAAGGCCGCCAATTGGCTGCGCCTGAACGCTTCGGCCGCGGCCATGAATGCAATTTCAACCGGCACCGGCACGCCCTCGTTCGACAACAAGCAAGTGATCAACGTGCCGCATCTGCACACCAATCTCTTTGCCGACGTCACCGTGCCGCACATGCGCGGGCTACACCTGATGCCCGGCTGGAGCCTGACCGCGCGCAAAGAAGCCACGCGCGACGACCAGGTGAGCGCGCCCAGCTACAATCTCTTCAATCTGGGTGCGCGCTACACGCCAGGCGGCGAACAGGGCCGCGTAACCTTTCGCATCTTTGCCGATAACATCGCCAATAAGCGGTACTGGTCCGACACCGGTGCGAGTTACGGCGACACGTTTGTGTGGCTCGGCGCGCCCGCAACCGTGCGCCTCTCCGCGCACTACACTTTTTAACTGCGCGATGGAGCCCGCCAGGAACCGGCAAGAGACGGTAGCCCAGACGCAAGCCTGGGGGAAACAAATATGCCGCCAATCTCCAGCCCGCTTTAACAGGCGTAAGATCGTTGATAAGCAGCTCGCAACCATGACCTTAACGGTAAAAGCTCACGGCATGGACGGCTCGCTCGTTCCCCCCGACTGGCCTCCGCTTACGCAGGACGAAGTGCACACCCTCCTCAGGCGATTTCCCGCGCTGGGCGAGCCCACGCACATCCTTACCGCGAGCCCGCGCCCGTTCTCCGCGGCCGGCGTTGTGGCCACGCCAAACGGTCCGGTTTTCATCAAGCGGCATCATCGCGCCGTGCGCGATTGCGAAGGCTTGCTCGAAGAACACCGTTTCCTCGCGCATTTGTTGGCTCGCGGCGCTACGGTTCCGCGCGTTATTGCCGACGCCGCGGGCGAAACCGCCATCGAAATCGGCGATTCACTCTACGAGGTACACGAAACGCCCCCGGGCATCGACCTTTACGAAGAAGCAATTTCCTGGACGCCCTTTCGCACCGCGGCACATGCGTACTCCGCCGGACAGGCGCTCGCCCGGCTCCATCTTGCCGCGCAGGATTTCGGAGCGCCGCCCCGCAAGCCCCGTCCACTGGTGGCAAGTTTCACCATCTTCGCCGCGCGGGATCCGATCGAAGCCATGGCGCGCTATCTTGCCCGCTGCCCATCGCTCTCCGACCATAAAGGCATTCGCGTTTGCGCCGCGCAAGCCATCGCTGTTCTCGCTCCCTTTCACGCGGAGCTTGCGCCGCTCCTGCCCGCGCTGGGCTCTCTTTGGACGCACAACGACCTGCACGCCTCCAATTTCTTCTGGAGCGATCCCACCGGCGATGCGCGCGCCACGGCAATCATCGACTTCGGCCTTGCCGACCGCAGCAACGCCGTGCACGACCTGGCCCACGCCATCGAGCGCAACATCGTGGAGTGGCTGGTTCTCGTCAACGATCCGGCGCATCCGGACGACGTGCCCATTCATCTCGACCATCTGGCGGCGCTTCTCGACGGCTACGAATCCGTCCGTCCGCTCACGGACGAAGAAGCCGCCGCGCTGGCGCCGATGACCGCACTTTGTCACGCCGAGTTTGCACTTTCCGAAGCCGACTATTTCCTCGGCGTTTTGCAATCTGAAGAAAAGGCCGTGATGGCCTACGATGGCTGGCTTGTCGGTCACGCTAAATGGTTCCAGGGCGCCGCCGGCTGCGAGCTGCTTGACTCTTTGCATCACCGCGCGAAGAGGCACGCGCGGCGGGTACATGCGGAGGCATTGCAATGAGCGGGGCGGCCATCGCTCTATACCTTGCCGGGCATGGGATCGAAGCCGCCGGCATGTTGGCCACGGTGATCGGCATCTGGCTCACCACCAAGCGCCTGCTCATCTGCTGGCCGGTGGTGCTCGTCGCCGATCTTCTCTATCTGGTGGTCTTCTATCGATCCCAGCTCTATTCAGATGCGTTGCTCCAGCTTTTCTTTGTCGCCTTCACGCTTTACGGCTGGTGGCACTGGTGGCGCGGTGTGCGCCAGGAAGGCGAAGTGCGCGTGGTCCCGCTGCCCCGCGCCAGCATGATCGCCGCCATCGTAGCGGGCGCAGTCGGCAGTATTCTGCTGGGCGCGCTTGCCGTCCGCCTGCATGCGGCGCTGCCCCATCTCGACGCTGCGCTCACCAGCTTTTCGCTCGTCGCCAGTTGGTGGGGCGCGCGCAAGCACATAGCCAATTGGTGGCTCTGGATTGCGGTGGATCTCGTCTACATCGGCGAGTATATCTACAAGGATCTTTGGCTCACGGCGCTGCTCTATGCGGGTCTCGTGGGTCTGGCCATTCTCGGCCTGCGCGACTGGCGCCGCGCCGCCGCTGCAGCTTGAAGAAGCCGCGCCCTTTCACAAAGCCCTGCGCAATCTCCAATGCAAAGGCCGGAGCTTGCCGCTCCAGCCTTTGTCTAGAGCAGTTCCACAATAGCTGTACCCACCAACCCCGTGCCCCATCCTTTTCGCGTTCTTTGCGAAAAGGGTGGGAAAGCAACAGCCTGGGTACACCAATCCTGGAGCCGGCCTAACTCCGCTAGCTCCGCTAACGCCGCGAACTCCGCTAGCCTTGGATGTCGAATTGCTCGGGATGCAGCGCCGCATCGCTCTTGAGCAGGAGGTTGCGCCCGATCAGCTCGTCGAATTCAGTCAGCCAGCGGGCGTTGTTGCTCTTGAGCACCTTCACCGTCTCGGGATGCACGCGCAACATGACGTCGGCGTTTTCGAAGTGCTTCCTCATCTTCCGCATCTCGATGTAAATCTCGTTGCAGACGGTTGTGGCGCTTTTCACCATGCCGGTGGCCTGGCAGGTGGGACAGGGAACGCTCAACGTGCGCTCCAATGACTGCTTGACGCGCTTGCGCGTGATCGCCACCAGACCGAAATCGTTGAACTGCAGCACCTTGGTGGGCGCGCGATCGTTCTTCAAGGCTTCTTCGAGCGCAGCCATCACCTTGAAACGGTTCTTGCGCTCGTCCATGTCGATAAAATCAATCACGATAATCCCGCCCAGGTCGCGCAACCGGATCTGGCGCACAATCTCCGGCACCGCGTCGAGGTTGGTCTTGAGAATGGTGTCCTCGAGCCGTGCCGACTTGCCCACGTATTTGCCAGTGTTGATGTCGATCGCCACCAGCGCCTCGGTCTGGTTGATGACGATCGAGCCGCCGGACTTCAACCACACCTTGGAGCGCAGCGCCTTGGAGATTTCGTCTTCGACGCCGAAGTGCTCGAAGAGCGGCGTCTCCTTGGTGTAGAGCTTCACGCGCCGCACCAGCGTGGGCGAGAAGTGGTTGAGGAATTTTACGATCCGCTCGTAGTTGGCTTCCGTGTCGACCCAAATGCTCGAAAAGTTGGCGCTCACCTGGTCGCGCAGGATGCGCTCGATGAGCTGCAAATCGTGATAAATCAAGGCCGGCGAATTGGACGCTTCGGAACGCTGCTTGATGTCGTTCCAAAGATTCATCAGGAAGCGCAGGTCGGCGCGCAGCTCTTCTTCCGACGCGCCCTCGGCCGCGGTCCTGACAATCAATCCGCCCGGAGCGTCGCCGCGCTCGTGCAGCAGAATCCGCTTCAAGCGATGGCGCTCCTCGTCGGAGGCAATCTTGCGGCTCACGCCCACGTGGCTCACGGTCGGCATAAACACCAGGAACCTTCCGGGCAGTGCGATGTGGCTGGTGATGCGCGCGCCCTTCTTGGCGATGGGCTCCTTGGCAATCTGCACCAGGATCTCCTGGCCGGACTTCAACAGGTCCGAGATGATGGGCAGATCCGAGGTTTGCGCCGAGCGGCGCGAGGGGCCGCGGCGTTGCGTACCGCGTCCGCGCGGGCCGCGATCGCGGCGCTCGCGGTTGCGCGCCGGCCGCGTGCCCGGCGTGGTTGTCTCTTCCTCGCCGGTCTCGTCTTCCTCTTCGCCGTTCGGCTCGTCGAGATCCCGCTGGATGCGATGGTCGAGGTGCGCTTCCTGCAACATTTCGCCGAAGTCGCCCGTGCGCAGGTGCGTGGGCAGCGTCTCTTCTTCGTAAACGTCCCCGTCATGCGCCTCGGGCTTGTGACGGCGCGCGCGAGGCGCGGCTTCGAATTCCTCGCCTTCGATCGTTTCCTCTTCCACGAGGCCCACGCCCGGCGCATAGGTTGAAGCCGGAGCCGCGGCCTTTGTTGCTGACGCCTCCTCTTCCTTCTTCTTCCCGAAGCCGAACAGCCGGAAGCCCGTTGGCGATGAAGGATCGACACGGTGCGATGCGGATGCGTCGGTCTCCTCGTCCGTGACTTCCTCAGCTTCAGTTGGCTCGGCTCGAACGGCCTCAGATTCCGCCGGAGCCGACTCCATCGTCTCCTCGAATTCGTCATCCTCTGCCATCGCGCCTGCGGCGGTTTCGAGCTCGGGTACGTCTTCCTCCGCGAGCGCATTGAACGCGTCTGCGCCCAGGCTCTCCTCTTCGAACTCGAGAGCCGATTCCTCTGGCTCTTCCGTTTCCGTTTCGGTTTCGTAATAGGACGCCTCGGTCTCCTGGCGCTTCTCCTCAACCGTCTCCTCGGTCACCGCATCCACATGCGGCGCAGCGGAGATTCCGGCCTCCGCCTCCGCGCCGGACTCGTCGGGTTCCGGCTGGGGTACGCGATGCCGCGAGATCGACTCTCCGGGCAACAGGCCGCTGCCGTCCCAGGCGATGGGCGCTTCTATCAGCGTGGAAGGCTTAAAGGTGGAGCTAGGGCGCGGCGGAGTCGATATATCCGCAGCCGCCTTCGGCGAATCGGCCGCCGCCGTGCCGCCGTACTTCCTAAGCGATTCACCAGGCAGCACAAAGGCCGCCGGCACCGGCTGCCCATGGGGCACGCGCGGCGCAGGGGATGCGGGATGAATCTCGCGCGCCTTGGGCGTCTCTTCAAACGCGACGGTTTCAACCGGTTCGGTGGGGCCGGCTACGGCTGGCTCGGCTTCGACAGCCGCTTCCGGCGCAAGGCCCTTTTGCCCACGGCCGCCGCGGCGGCGACGCCGTCCACGCCAGGGGCGTCCCCCGGTTCCTTCCTGTTCCTGCTCGGTCTCTGCCGATGCGGGAGCGCTTGCAGGCTCCGGAGCGGCGATTTCCACCGTCACTTCTTCCGGCACCGGGCGATCCTGGCGTGGTTCCTGCCTTCGCGGGCCGGAGCGTGAACCGCGCTCCTCGGAAACCTGCTCAGGCTGCCGCACGCCACCGCCGTTCACGCCACGGGGATGCCGCACCTCGCGCGGCGGCTGGCCGGCTCCGCTGGCCGCAGCCTTCTCGAGCTCGTCGGTCTCTTCCTGGTCGTCCAGCTCCATGAAGTCGGTCACGTACAGGAAGGCGTCGCGCTCCAGGCCGAGGTCGACAAATGCCGACTGCATGCCGGGCAGAACCCGTGTTACGCGTCCGTTGTAAATGGAGCCCGCGAGGGTGTACTCGTTTTCGCGTTCGTAGTAGATTTCCGCGAGTTGATCGTCTTCTAAAATCGCAAGCCGCGTCTCATGCGGCGTGCTGGAGATACAAATTTCCTTTGCCATCGTACCTTTCCGTCCGGCAGCAGAAAGCAGCCGGCACATGCGGCAAGGTTCGATGGAGCGGCGCGAAGCCGGCAGAGGAGAGGGGCGGATAACCGTTAATGCGTTCGAAGTACGGCCCTTGCGCGGTAGCCGGCCTCAAGGGCGGCGAGCCGGTGCAATAAGACCGAACGTGCTGCTGATTGCGGTGATCCCGTCGCAGAGTGTTTCGGACGGCCATGGCCGTTCGAGCGGAGGCGAATGCAGGGAAGATCCAATTGGCATCCGACTGCCCCGATCGATTTGCGCGATCCTTGCGATACGCTAGCCGTGAGCCGTGCCGCTGGCTCCGGCGACCGGCTGCGGTCGTTGGAGCGGAGCGGCCATCCCGTCTCTCGGTGCTCATAAACCCAATCCTGCCGGGCGCGATCCATCGGGACCAAGCCGGCGAAATATCTGAAAAATCTTGCTCTTGCAGCCCGGAACAATCCAGGATCGTTCCCGGGCCGCACACACAACTGAACCTTTCCCGCACGACGTCTCAACTTCAGGAGACGCGTCAGTTTACGAAGCGGCGCATGCGGACATTCATCGCCACGCCCAGCGCCAGAAACGTAAACAGCACCGAAGATCCACCGTAACTCATTAGAGGTAAAGGGATTCCGGTGACGGGCATCAACCCGATGACCATGCCTACATTGACCGCGATCTGGAAGGTCAACACAGCCACGATTCCCATGATAATGAGGGAACCGGGCAGGTCAGCGGCTGTTTGAGCGTTCTGAATCAAACGCATCAATATGAAGAAGTATAGCAGCAGCACAAAAATCGCGCCCACAAAGCCGTGTTCCTCGCTCAGGGCGGCAAAGATGAAGTCCGTATAGGGAATGGGCAGGAAATAGCCCTGCGTCTGGGTGCCTTTTCCCGATCCCTTGCCCCAGATCCCCCCTGAGCCCACGGCAATCTCTGATTGCCGCACCTGGTAACCGGCGCCCTTGGGATCGGCGTTTGGATTGGTAAAGCTGGTCAGTCGAGCCTTCTGGAAGCCTTTGAGCACTCTCAGGTGCCCCACCCCGAAGCCATCGGTCCAGACACCGGCAGCAAGGAAAGCCGCACAGACCGTGAGAATCAGCGATTGGCGCAGGTTGATGCCGCCCAGGAACAGGCCGGCGACCAGAATCGGCAAGTAGGTCAGGGTCGTCCCGAGGTCAGGTTGCTTGAGGACCAGCAGCATGGGAATACCGATGAGCACAAAGGCCTTGAGGATCTCCCTCCACGTGACATTGCGCCCGCCCAGATTGGCAAAATAACGCGCCACAATCAGAATCAGCACCAGCTTTACGTATTCCGAGGGTTGCACCAGCATGGGACCGAGCTTGATCCAGCGGCGCCCGCCCAACGCTTTGTGGCCGAGCGGCGACAGCACGGCGATCAGCGCCAACAGACCTATTCCATAGGCCCACGGCGCCCAGTCGAGTACGCGATGATAGTCGATCTTGGCGAAAGCGAACATGCCGGCCACGCCGGCCGCGACCCAGAAGATCTGCCTGCTGCCGAAGTTTGAGAACTTCGTGTGCATGGTGGCCGAGTGCACTTCAATCACCGACACGGCGCAAAGCAGGAGCACGAGCCCCAGCAGGGTCCAGTCGAAATCGCGAAAGCTCAGGAAACGGCGCAAGGGCATGGCGCTATTGATCCTTCCTGGGCAGGGGCGCGGAAGCGGGCTTCAGCCCCGGCCTGCGCTCGGGCAGCGCCGCGGCCACCTCCGCCGGCACCGAAGAGGAATTGATTACTGGCGAAGGCGCGGAATGCGTCGTTGGTTTGCGGCTTGATGGCACGGCGGCCTCATTGGCGGCCACGATCTGCCCATTCTCGACGAAGAAATGCCCGCCCTGGATCCGGCTCTTCGCCGCCGCCGCATTCTTCGTGCCCGGCTGGGCCTGGGGCGTCGACCACACCGCGCCGACCTCGACGGGAGCTGCGGCCTTCTGCTGCGGCAAGTTGCCGGCCAGGCGGCGCTTCTTATCGACATAGGCCGTTACCACCTGCGCGGCGATGCGCGCGGGGTAATAGCTGAATTCCCCGTTCTGCCACAACACCGCCACCACAAGCTCGGGATTGCGGCGCGGCGTTACGCCCACAAACCAGACGTTGGGATAGGTGCTCTTGCCCTTGTTGGTCTTCTCCAGCGCCTCGTGGCTCATTTCCTGCGCGGTACCGGTTTTGCCGGCAAAGTCGATACCTTCGAGATGCGACGAACCTGCCGTGTGGTAAAGTCCCGGCTGCGTCACTTCGGCCATGCCGTCGGTGACGATCTCCCAGTTTGCCGGGTCCATGGGAACGTACGCTTCGCCCGAGCCGGGAAAGCTATCCGCGAGCGACTTGCGGAAATCCGCCGGCAACTGATCGGGAAACACCGCGTGCGGCCGCACCAAATGCCCGCCCGAGGCAATGCCGCCGATAATGCGCGCCAGTTGAATCGGCGTGGCCTCGACCGCGCCCTGCCCGATGGCGACGTCGAGCGTCTCGTCAGGGTACCAGCGGTGATGGAAGTTCTTGATGAGCCACTGCTGCGAAGGCATCAACCCGGCCTGCTCGCCCGGCAGGTCGATGCCCGTCTTCTGTCCGTAGCCGAAGGCGGTCGCGTATTTTACGATACGGTCGATGCCCAGCTTGTCGCCCAGCATGTAGAAAAACGTGTCGCAGGAATAGGGAATGGCATTGTGCATGTCCACGGCGCCATGTTTCGCGTCGCAGTGGTGGTAGTAACCGTACGGGCCCCATCCGCCGGTGCACACAATGTGCATGTTCTGCATGATGCCTTCCTGCAAACCCGCAACCGACATCAGGATCTTGAAGGTCGATCCCGGCGCAAGCTGCGCCTGAATGGCCTTGTTCAGGAGCGGATGGTCGGGGTCGGTAATGAGCTTGTTCCACTCCGCGCGGTCGATCTTGATGGCGAAGGCATTGGGATCGAAGCTGGGCCGCGAAACCATGGCCAGAATTTCGCCGTTGCGCGGGTCCATGGCCACCAGGGCGCCGTTGCGGTTGCCCATGGCCAACTCGGCAGCGCGCTGCAGGTCGTTGTCGATGGTGAGCTTCAGGTCCTGTCCCGGCTCTGCGTGCTGGATGCCAAAATAACCCACTTCGCGGCCGTGGCTGTCGACGACCACTTCACGACTGCCGTCCTGCCCGCGCAGCAACTCGTCGTAGGTCTCTTCCACGCCGGCCTTGCCCACCACGTCGCCGGGCTCATAGTAAGCGAACCGGGGATTGTTCAGGTCGTCTTCGCTTACCTCGCCCACGTAGCCGATCAAGTGCGCGGCAAAACCGTCGCGCGGATAGAGACGGCGCGCTTCGTCGATGGTCTCGAGTTCAGGCAGCTCGTTGCGATGCGCCGCAATGAATGCCTGCTCGTCGGCGGTTACGTCCTGCTTGATGGGAATAGGTTGATAGCCCGGCTGGCTGCGATAGCGGCGCAGCGTCGCCTGCAACTGATCCAGATCGAGATCCAGGCCCTTCGCGATCAGGGGCAGATCCGCGTCCACGGTTTTGCTCTGCTCACGCACCAGGAAGCATGTGACCGACGGATAGTTGTCTACCACCAGCCGGTTCTCGCGATCGAAGAGTTTGCCGCGCGGCGCCAGGATCGGCTCTTTGCGGATGTGGTTCTGCTCCGCAAGCAGGCGGTAGTTGTCCACGTCGAGCACCTGCAGCCGCCATAAACCGGCTGCCAGCCCCAGCATCAGGAAAAGAATGCCGTACTGCACTATCGCCAGCTTGAAAGTGGAGAGCTTTTCACCGTGACTGCTGCCGGAATGCATCTGTCTTGTATTTAGGATACAGCCAATCTCGATCGGGTACGGCGGCGAGCAGTTTCGGAAATGTGAGCCGACCTAAGACGCTAACAGGTGGCTTTCATTCCTCTGGGAAGCGCATCGGTCAGCCTAAACTGCAATCCAGACCCGTAAGGATGACCCCTCGGAACGCGGTCGATGCCGCATCCAAGGCTTCGCAGACCTCCGATAAATCGCCGTTGGCAACATTTATCAATGATTGGAAATGCGGCGCGAGTGCTTGCTCAACGCGGGTCGCTGTTTCTACAGAAAGAGGCACACCATCCCATGCATCTGCAATCCAACGAGAGATGGCCGCTAGGAGCACAAGCGTAGCGGGGTGTTGCGGCGGGTCGTCTCGAAGAATTGAAAGCGAATGGGTCGTAATGAGCCTGAGATTATCTAGGCCGAAGCCCTTTCGCAGAATATCTCGGATTTGATCGTATGGGTGTGGCATTGGTCGATCTCGGAGCGGAAATCATCCAAAGTGAACAACGGAATGTAGTTTTCCACTTCGGCTCGAATTCTATCACCGCCCCCTTCAAGGCGATCAACGATTGTTATCACGGCAGAGATTTGACATCCTGCGCTTCGGGCAGCTGCTATTGCCTGAAGAACTGAACTGCCTCCCGTTACAACGTCGTCAACAATTACGACCTCCGAACCAGCGTTGGGAGCGTTTTCAATGAGGTTCTTGGTCCCGTGCTTTTTGGGCTCCTTCCGGACATAGAATCCGTCCAAGGTAAGACCGCATTCTCGTGCACGCATCATGACAGAACCAATAACCGGATCGGCACCATGCGTCAAGCCACCAATCGCATTCGGCCATGATCGGAGCCCGCGCATAGCTTGCAGCACCGCTTCGCCTACCAACTGAGCTCCCTCGGAATCGAGAGTCGTCCTCTTGCAGTCGAAGTAGTGGTTGGATTCGCTTCCGTTGCTCAAGGTGATCCTGCCCAGAATAAGGCTTCGTTTGACCAGCAAGGACTTAAGCGAATTTCTTAGATCATTCTGCATGAGGATAAATCCTAGCACGCTCCGAAATGGAGGTGTGCTGTTGAAAGTATGGCAGATGTGTGTAAAAAGGGGAGTTCCTACGCTGGTTCCCCTTATCCCAGCATTTTCCGCGCTCTCTTTACAGTAACAGATCGCAACTGGCGGCAAATGATTTCTGGCAACCGGATCCGACTCCTATACGCGGGTCAGGTCAGATCAGAAAAGGCCTCGGAGGCCCGAAACTCGTCGACAACACGGCATTCTAAGGTAGGGCAGAATGGTGCCCATTATCTTTGCTATCAACGCCTGCTCTCGAAAGCAAAGATCGATTGATGGATGGGCCGTTCGCCCGCGCTTACTCCCTCACTTGCAAACGGTCCAGCAGCGGAAACAGCACGATGGCAATCAGCGAATTCCCCACGGCCCGGAACAGTTCCGTCAGCCAGCTCCACTCCAGCGCCAGACCGAGCAGGAAGCGGTAGGTGAAAAAGTAGATGGCGCTCGAGAGCATCGAAAGTGCGAAGGTGAGCAGCAAGCGAACGATGTGGTTTTCGACTTCGATACGAATGCCGACGGAAGCCGCGAGGAACCCAACCACGGTTTTGGCGATGCCGTTGACGCCGATGACATGATGCGATAACGCATCCTCAAACAGGCCCATCCCCGCGCCCATGATGGTGCCCTGGATAGGACTGCGGCGACCCAGCGCGAAGTAGACGGTGACGACGAGCGGCAGGTCGAACCAGTCGTAGCGTCCCACCACGCGCGGCAGCCATGCCTGCAACACCAGGGAGGCCAAAGGAATCAGCGCGTAAGCCAGCAGATGATAGCGGCGAATCTCGAAGTCGCGTCTGGAATCGGCGCTGAGCAGGGACATGGCTATCCCCAGGACCGCGTGAGTGGAGAGCTAAGCAACATCGGAACGGCCGTAAATCTCATCATGTACGCAACGCTCCAGATTACCGTATCGCGCGGTCTCGCGACTATGGATTCCTCGGCGGCGGCGTCTGCGGCTGGGATTGCTCTGGCGGCGGAGGCACGCCGTCTCTGCCGTCGGCGGCAGGCGGCACGGCTGGCTTTGGGGACTGCGCCGCCGGCGCAGTTTCCGTGCCCGTCTCGGGCTCGGGAGTTGCCGCGGCGCCAGGCGAGAATTCGTCGGGATGCAGCGGCTGCGGCGGGCGCGAAACAGGGTTCGGGTTGCTGCTATCGTTCAGCGGCTGTTGATCGGGCGGCAGGTTGGGATCGACGAGGCTGGGCAGCTTCTCGGCCATGATCTCCGATGCCTTCATCTGGTCCTTGATCGCGGTGGGGACTTCGGCCTCCTGCCTTTGGCTGGCGGCGATGTCCTGCTGCTCCTCCGGCGAGAAGCGCGGCTCGGTCGAAGTTATCACCAACACTTCGTCAAGGCGCTCCAGGTGCGCGGCCGGCTTGATAAGAATGTCGATGAACGAGTCGCTATCCGGGTCGCGAACCACTTTCTCGACCTCGCCCACGGGCAATCCCCGCGGAAAAATCAGGTCGCCCCCGGCGGTGAGCACCTTTTCGCCGGGTTGGATGCGCTGGTCGGCCATAATTCCCACAACCTCCAGCCGGCCCGCCACGTCGCCCTTCAGAATTCCGCGAATGCGCGTGGATTCCAGAATCACGCCCGCGCCGCTGGTGGGGTCGTTCACGGCCAGCACCTGCGCCGTGTGCAGAAATACATCGCGCACCTTGCCCACAATGCCGTCGGCGGTAATCACCGCCATGTCCGGCTTGAGGCCCTCGTGCGCGCCCTTGTCGATATAGAAAACCCGCGAGCGATCGCTGCCGCTGGAGCCGTAAACCTGCGCCGCCACCGTGGTGTATATGTACTTTTCCTCAAAGCCGAGCAGTGCCTGCAGCCGCTGGCCCTGGCGCGCGTCTTCAAGCAGCGCGGCCTGCTCCAGCCGCAGCCTGTCCACCGTCTTTGCGAGATCCTGATTCTGCTCGCGCACATGCTGCAGATCGATGTAATCCGCCCACAACCCAACGATGCCGATTTTTGTTGCGTGGATGAGCCGCTCCGGCGGCGATACGATGGCATTGCCCCACAAGCGGATCAACCGCACCTCGCCGGGGTCGGTGGGATCGAGCGTATTCTGGCCGGCGCCGTTGTGGCGCACCTGCACCGCCAAACCGGCGATCTGCGCCACCAGAATGGCCAGCAGCACCACGAGGTTACGATATCGCTCGAAGAACGTGTCCATAGCGGCCAGGTTTCAGGTGACAGGTTTCAGTTGTCAGGGACCGAAGCCTGCGGTTGACTTGGCGACCGGTTTCTGAACCCTGAAACCTGACACCTGACCCCCGCCTTTAATCGATCTTGATCTTGCGCAGCAGCCGGAAGTCCGAAAGCATCTTGCCCGTGCCCAGAACCACCGAGGCCAGCGGATCGTCGGCCACGGAAACCGGCAGCCCGGTCTCCTCGCGGATGCGCTTGTCGAGATTCTTGATGAGTGCGCCGCCGCCGGTGAGCACAATGCCGCGATCGCTGATGTCGGCCGAAAGCTCGGGAGGCGTGCGCTCCAGCGCCACGCGAATGGCGTTCATGATCACCGCAATGCACTCACCCAGCGCCTCGCGAATCTCGCTGTCGTCGATAGTGATGGTCTTGGGCACGCCCTCGATCAGGTTGCGGCCTTTGATCTCCATGGTCAGCGGCTTATCCAGCGGGAACGCCGATCCGATCTCGATTTTGATCGCCTCGGCTGTGCGTTCGCCGATCAGCAGGTTATATTTGCGCTTCAGATAATTCGTAATGGCCTCGTCCATCTGGTTGCCGGCCATGCGCACCGAGCGCGAGTAAACAATTCCAGAGAGCGAGATCACGGCGATGTCCGTCGTTCCGCCGCCAATGTCCACAACCATGTTGCCGGAAGGCTCGGTAATCGGCAGTCCCGCGCCGATGGCCGCCACCATGGCTTGTTCCACGAGGTAGACTTCGCTGGCCTTGGCGCGATAGGCCGAGTCCTCCACCGCGCGCTTCTCCACCTGCGTAATCTCCGAAGGCACGCCGATCACGATGCGCGGATGCACCAGCATCTTGCGGTTGTGCGCCTTCTGGATGAAGTAATTCAGCATTTTTTCCGTGACTTTGAAGTCGGCAATCACGCCGTCCTTCATCGGCTTGATGGCCACGATGTTGCCGGGCGTGCGTCCCAGCATCTCCTTGGCCTCTTTGCCCACGGCTTCCACTTCGCCGGTGATCTTGTTGATGGCGACAATCGACGGCTCATTGACGACGATGCCCTTGCCCGCCGCGTAGACAAGAGTGTTTGCGGTGCCCAGGTCGATGGCCAGGTCGCTCGAGAACATGCTGAAGAGCGAGCGAAACCCGTGGGACCGCGAAGAGCGCGAAGGAT
>Ga0326727_10002818_pt1 | contig 57684 bp, 52 predicted proteins | sample MB2enrmetagenome_FD_207643 | JGI IMG/M metagenome (GOLD analysis project Ga0326727, IMG submission 207643) | Lab enriched peat soil microbial communities from McLean, Ithaca, NY, United States - MB29MY | ecosystem: Environmental > Terrestrial > Soil > Wetlands > Peat | place: USA: New York... | reverse complement strand
GTGTATCCGCCCTCGTCATAGGCGGAGAGAAACTTCCGACGTAAGTCATCCCCAAAGGCTGCCGCCATCGTGATATTCGCCGCAGAGAATCGCCATATCAAGTATACATCATTACGGGATTTGCCCTTGGCTTTGCCAGGCAGAGCGATTCACTATGTGGGGACCGATGGTCGCAGTAGTGTTCTGATGACGAAACAGAGGTTGGAAATCGGAGATCGAAGATCAGCGACAGAACCCGCAAACCGGCTTCGGTTGGCTGACTCTGAAGGGATTCCAGGTCTTAACGCGGTGCGCTCTATTTCGCGCCTTCGTTGAGAATCTGGTCGGCCAGGTAGTTGTGTATCTTGGCCTCATCGTGGAGCTTCTCGGAGTAGGCGTTCTTGAGCAGTTGCGCGTGGCCCTCGTGCAGCAACTGGTGAATACCCTGCTGCACGCGCGGGTCGTTCAATTCGCGCTGGCCTGCCGGTTCGCGCCCGATCAGCTTGTAGATCACGTACCCCAGGGTCCGGCGTCCCGGACCGGCGCTGTCGTAAATGGGAAGAATATCGGTGATTTGCCCCGGCTTGAGCTTGCTGATGGCATTGAAGGCGTCCGGATCACTGCGCAGCGCCGACTCCGCTACAAAGCCCATGTCGCCGCCACTCTGTGCGTTATTGGCATTCTCAGAGAAGTTCATGGCCACGGCTCCGAAGTCATCTCCGTTTTCCAGCTTGCTCTGCAGGGTCTGTATTTTCTTTTTGGCATCGGCGTCACCGGAGGCTTTGTTATTTTGCAGATTGCCGGTTTGCTGCGACGGCCCGCCGGTGACCACGATCTGCGCCAAGTGGTATTGCGGCTCAATGAAGTTGAACTCTGCTTTGTGTCCGTTATAGAAGCTGGCGATTTCCGCATCCGTGATGTTGATCTTGGACTCGATCTCCTTGTTCAGCAGCTTGCTCTCCGTAAGTTGGTTGCGGATGTCGCGCTTGAGATCGTCCAGCGTTTGCTTGCGCTGCTTGAGCTGCTCGTCGAACTCCTCCTGCGTGAAGTGCGCCTTGTACTCGGTCAGCTTGTCATTCACGTCTTCGTCGGAGGCGGTGACGTTCAACTTGGCTGCCCGCTGTTGCAGAATCTCCTCTTCGATCATCTGGCGCAGGACCCCGAGCCGAACGATTTGCGCCTGTTCCGCGGAGGGTTCCTGCGGAGTCTCTCCCTGGCTGAGTTTGTAGTCCTGGTATTTCCTCTCCAATTCGGAACGCAGGATCGCCTTGCCGTTCACGGTGGCCATTACGTCAGGCGCGGGCGAACGGCGGCAGCCGGCGACAGGGGCCAACAGGGCGCCGCCGCATAGAATGAGGACGGCGAAACGGAAACGGGTCGGGGAAAATGATTCGACTTGCAACTTGGTGTCTCCTATGGGGCCGGAAGGCCCCGGCATTCAAGGATAAATCCACAGGCCGGTGCGGCGATAGCGGCATCAAGACCTATTTTCCAGATCCAACAGATTGAGATGGGTTGGCCGGAGCGACGGGAGGAGCAACGCCGGCTGCGCTCAGGGCACGGTCGATTACCAGCCAGACCTGATCTGCCGAGACGGCGCCGTCGATACGCTCGCCGTCCACGAAGACTGCGGGAGCACCGTCAAGCTTGAGCGACTCCGCTTCATGGATCGAGGCGCGAACCTGGGTCTCGTCCTGCGCGGCAATGCAGGCGTCCAGCCTGTCTGAGTCTAGCTTGCCCAGCGCCGCCTCCTGGCGGGCAATACGATTTAGAGCGTCAAAGCTCTTTGCCGGGCTGCGGTCCTGTCCGCTGATCTCGTTACCGTGGGCGTGAACGTAATCGACATAAGCCCAATAGACCTCGCCGCTCTGCGCGGCCAGGCAGTTGGCGTCCACGGCCGCGTGCATGGCCCAGGGGTGCAGCTCGCTGAGGGGATTGTCTTTGTAGATGAAACGAACCTTGTCCTTGTAGCGCTCCAGGGTGGAGGGAAAGAGCGAATGGTGCATACGGGCGCAGTAGGGACATTCCAGGTCGTCGAAGTTGATAACAGTGACCTTGGCGGCAGGATTGCCGCGGATGGGGCGGCCGGCGATGTCGATGGCAAAGACCGGATCCTTAACCAAGTCGAAGGTCTCCAGGCGGGCCAGGGTCTTGCCGTCCGTTGAGATCAGGAAGTCGACCACCTGCTGTTTCTTGGAGTTGGAAAGTGTGATGGGAAGCCTGTCATAACCGGGAATCTGGCTGGGTTGGCGCACGCCAAGGGTCACGGAAACGTCCTGCGGGACGTTGAATTGAGAGCGGACCATGACCTCGATGTGACGATTGAGGATGGGATCAAGCGGAGGTGGGGGGGCGGATTGGGCTTTGCAACCCGCGGTCAACCAAAGCGTGAGCAGGCCGGCCAGTAAAAGAATGCGCGACAAGTTGAATTCCTCTCAAGAAAGAATACTCCAGCGGGGGTGGGTCGAGCCGGTGGAGGAAATTTTCGGCCCGGCAATAAACAGTTGACGCGCGAGAACTGGAAAGGCAAGCACGGGTTCGTGGATTCTTACTCATGCGCCAGGAAGAAGGCGCTTGGGGGAAACTCGGCGGGGTGGAATAGCTGCTCTAATAGGCAGGCGGCAGGGTGGGGTCGCGGAAGACGGAGTTGGAGCGGCGAATGTCTCCGACGGAACCGAAGTTGGCCAAGGTGAAGCTGTAAAGGTACTGGGTCTCGTCGCGGATCGAGCCGAGCTGGAAGCGGCGGTAACCGAAGGTGAGGCCGCAGCAGTTCCAGTTATAGGTTGCCTGCGCTCCGCCATATTGTAACTGGCCGAGGACAAAGTCGTATCCGGCGTTGGCGGCAAAGTTGAAACCTCCGCCGCTGGGTTTGCCGATGGATAGGAAGGGCTGCACCTGCTGGCTCTGGATGATGAAGGCGGCGCTGCCGTTTTCGTCCACGGCGTTCAGCAGGGCGTGGCCCACGCCAGCCGTGGTGCGGCCCCAACTGTATCCGGCAAAGACGTTGTCGGCGTCCATGCGCCCGCCGATGGGGTCGTAGTCCATATCCCACTCGATGCGAAGGTTGTCGATAGCTTCGAAGCGTAGACGCGAAGTGACGGGTGAAAGGTTGCGCGGAGAGGTGAGGAAGGCGATACTGGTCAGGTCGAGAGTGGAGTCGAAGACGTTGCGCCGGTTGGAGATGAGGGCTTCGCCGAAGTTGGGGTCGATAAAGAACTTCTGGGCAATCTGCCAACTGGCCCACTCGCGCGGCTTGGATGGGCAGTCGCCGGAAGGCAGCACATCCTCAGGGGCGCAGTGTCGCGGAACGATGGGGCGCAGGTAGAAGCGCTGGGTGAGCGAGTAGCCCACTTCATTGGTGTTGGTGGCGATGTCTGTTGTGTCGACCAGGAGCACATTCTGGGCCTGGGCGCCGATGCCGCCGACAAAGCGGTAGGTCAACTCCGGCTCAATGACGTGGCGCAGCTCCCGGTTCCATCCGGTCAGGGCAAAGTCGCGCTCGAAGGCCGGCGGACGGAGGTCAACGGAGGCTTCGACGTCCGCGCGGTTGAGCGACTCGTGGCTGATGGAAGGAGTGCCGCTTCTCGCGCCGGTGAGATCGGGAATCTGGCTGATGGAATAGAAGGTCTCGCGCAGCGCGGCCTCGGGCAGAACGCTCCAGCCGCCGGCAGCAAGCGGAAGCGAGATATGCGGGTAGAAGTCGACGCGACCAACGTTGCGGGCATGGAAGTGGGGCTCGGAGCGGGCCAGGAAGCTGAGCGACGATCCGAGCCCCCCGTAGAGCGGCGATGCGAACAATGGCCGGTCGAGCACATCGTAGCGCAGGCTGGGCAGGTGGAGGATTCTTGCCTCGTCGCCGTTGGTGGAGCTGGCAAAGGTCTGGAAGCGGTCCAGCGCGACCGAGGGGATGAAGCCATTGCTCTCGTGGGTGAGCGAGAGGTCGCTGGCCACCTCGGAGCTGACGGCCTGTGAGTAGTTGTCGTTGAAAACCAGGCGGTAGAGGTAGCTGGAGAGATACTCGACGATTCCGGCGACGCGGGTATTGGGAGTGAGATCTTTGCGGCCGAGGGCGACCACATCCACGCCGCCCTGGTTGACGAGTTCGTAGCCCACCGGGCCGGGCAGCAGATCGGCTGGGCGGGTGCCAATCGCAGAGCGCGAGGCGGGTGTGGGGATGGTTGCGCCCACCTGCTCTTCCACGCCGCGATCGAGCAGGGCATTCCAGCGCATGATCAGGTGGTCGATGCCGGGACCCTTGTAGCGGAAGTCGCCGTTGGGCGCCCAGCCGCGCTTGGAGTAGTACTCGGAGCCGACGATCATATCCGTGCTCCTGTTGATCGCCCAGTAAACCTGTTCGCCCACGATGAACCCCTTGATGGAAGAGTTGCTCAGGACAGGGACCAGCACGCCACTCTCGCGGCCGGTCTCGTCCACGGGATGGCGGAGATAGGGCAGATAAAAGAGAGGCACGCCGAGAAACTCGAAGAGAGCGTTGGACGTGGACGCCTTGCCGTTGGCGAGGTTGATCGCGCGGGAGATCAACCGCCAATCCGGCCGGGGCAAGCGGCAGTTGGTCATCGAGCCGTCGACGATCCGGTAGTTGCCCTCGCCGTTTTGGAGCAGAACCCTTCCCGAAAAGAGGAACGGATTGGCAGTGGAATAGACCACGGCGCGGCCGGCGGTGCGCACCCCCTGGGAGCCGTTGACGTTGTAAAAGCGGGCAGTGTGCATGTTGAGGCGCATCTCGCCGCGGGAGGCATTGATAAGCACATCGTTGGGTCCGCCAGCGACCTGCAGGTGGCCCTCGGCCTCCAGCTCCGAGGTGGACTGGTTATAGACGACCTTGTTGGCGCGCAGAACGTAGTCGCGGTAGCGGAAGACCACATCGCCGGTGAGAGTGCCGACGTCGCCCGCCCAATGCTGGAGGTCGGCATCCCACTGGACGGGCACGCCGGTTGAGGGCGCTGGCTCCGGCTGGGCGACGGGCAGAACCTCCTGGCCGGGATCGTCGGGAAGGACCGCGCTTGAATTGTCTGGAGTCGCGCTGTCCTGACCTGGGCTGCTTGGGTTGGAAGCGCTGGCGCTGGCGGCGCTTTGCGGGGCGGGAGGTAACACATTGGCCAACGTCTGCCCTCGAAGTTCAAGGTGACAGAGGGCCAGCAGCGTAATGAATGCCAAGTGGCGAGGACGCATCCCAGGACCAAGACCGGTGCAAGGCTCAGAATAGCAAAAGTAGGCCGCAGTGGATGGACGCGCGCCGCGCAGCTCTGGCAGCAGACAAGATTGGAATCGTTCTTGCCTGGTGCGGCTCTCACGATCCGCTCCTGTGTACCTTCGCGATACCTTTTCCATCTTTTTGACTGCTAAGCGGGCAATCGCCCGGCTAGGATGGGCTTGCGGACCGGAAGAGCGGCGCAACGCTCATAAGTGGGAGTGTGCGCAGGCAGGTCCGGGAGCCGCATCAGAAGGGACACTGGAGCATTGAGCACATCCGCCATCCTGGCCGATCCGTCACCCTCGTGGAAGCAGGAAGTGAGCCAGCGCATTGCCGCGCATCAAAACCGCAAAACTGCTTCGGCGGCGGAGGCGAAGACGCATTTGGAATCCCACTCAGGCGCGAGCAGCCGGGCCGCGGTGGCCGCCGCGCGGGTGGCCGCGCGCTTCGCCAATGCCCCCAGCTACAGCGAGATGCTGGCCAGCGAGGCGCGCGCCGCGGTACGCACCGCCGAGGCTGCCTCCCGGGCTGCTCAGGAGGCCCAGGCTGCCGCTGAATCCATTCTGGCTGGACTGGAGGCCGCGACCGTTGCGGAGCGGTCGTGGGAGCCTGAGACTCTTCAGGATAGGGCATCCGAGCAAACTCGCGAGCCGGCATGGGAGGCGACCGTCGCGGCAGCCCGGCCTTCCGCGGACAATTCGGACCAAGCGGCTGAAAAGCAATCGTTTGGAATCATCTGGGACGCGGATTTACCGGTGCGCGCAGCCTCCCCCGCGGCCAGTCGCGCGACGCATTCGCCAGGTGCCTTTGAGAGCTCAATGGAGGATTGGTGGCGATCCGCCACGCTGGCGCGGGATGGGCAGGATTATTTCCTGGGGAGCGAAACCATTGAGTTTGTGGAACCCGCCCAGCCGATTCCCGCCAAGCTGATCGAGTTTCCTCGCCAGCTTGTTGCTACGCGCAAGGTTCGTCCCCGGCTGGCCGAAGGGCCGCATGCGCGGGTGGGCAATGCTGTGGGTCAGTTGAGCATCTTTGAGGTGGACTCTGCGAGCGTCTCGACGCAGCCGGCAGCGGCGGCTGTGGCCGAGGCGGCTGCGCCCGCGTGGCAGGGTCCGGATTGGTCCAGCATTCGACTGGACGAGCAATCCCTCAGCGAGCGATCCCTCGACGAGCAGACAGCCGAAGAGGCCGAGGCTGCCGCAGCTTCGGCGGCAGCGGCTTTTGATCTGGCGCCGATGGGCCGGCGGCTGATGGCGGCCGTAGTGGATGGCTCGCTGATTGTGGGCGCCTTCCTGGCGCTGGCCACGGCGGTCACCAGCGCCGCGAGAGAGTTGCCCACACTGCACCAGGCCGAGCTTGGCGCGGCGGTGACGCTGGCGATTCTCGCCGCGCTTTACCATTCCTCGTTCGTCCTGCTAGCCGCGAAGACGCCGGGCATGAAGTGGGCCCGCGTCTCGCTGCGCACCTTCGGCGGCCAGAGGCTCACGCTCGATCAACGGTGCGGCCGGCTGGGGGCGTTGGTTCTGTCCCTTCTGCCGGTGGGGCTGGGTGTAGCCTGGGCCATCTTCGACGAGGACCATTTGAGCTGGCATGACCGGCTGTCGGGAACGTACGTGCGGATGGGATAGAGATCAGGGGTCAGAGATCAGGGATCAGCTGTGGTGAGCGGCGGTGGAGATTCAACTATTTGCCAGTTTGAGGGCCTACGCGGGGGCAACTCGCGAGCTGATGGCCGATCTCCGGATTGCATTGCGCGCCTGGATTTCGAGAGATTCGGCCCTTATCCCCTATTTTTTGGGAGGATTCCTCGTTGAGCGCATCAGCGATTATGGATCAACCAACCGCGATGATGCGCACGGCAAACAACTTGCGCGCCGCCTCCCAATAAGGGGGAATCGACTCCATCAGCGTAATCAGGTTCGACGGCCCCACAATGTCCACCGCCGCATACAGGTCGGGCGTAAACGCGACCCCGGCCAGCGTTGCGTAGCCGCCATAGGAACCGCCCAGAATCCCCACCCGCTTGGGATCGGCGATGCCCTCGGCGACCAAGTACTTTACGCCCCAGGTCACATCGTCCTGCATCTTGCGGCCCCACTCCAGGTTGCCGGCGTCCAGAAACTTCCTGCCGTAGCCCGCCGAGCCGCGGAAGTTGGGCATCAGCACGGCGTAGCCGCGATTGGCGAAGAACTGCGCCAGCCCGTTATAACCCCATGTATCGCGCCCCCACGGGCCGCCGTGAGGAATGACCAGCGTCGGCAGGTTCTTGGCGGGAACGCCCTTGGGCAGCGTCAGATAGGCGGGAATCTCCAGTTCGTCGGAGGACTTATAGGTGATGGACTTCATCTCCGCCAAATCCTGGCGGGGAAGTTTCTCCCAGATTTTGCATTGCGGCGTCACCGTGCGGGTCTTGCGGTCGAAGAGCAGCGTCTGCCCCGGCTCAGTGTCGCTGTGTGCCGTAAACAGCCAGTATCTTTCGTCTCGCGTCCGCGAAACCACCCTGATCTCTTCGCCGGGAAACTTGTGTTCAAGCCAGTGGACATCCGCGCCGAAGGCCTTGTCTTTGTAATAGGTCTTGACGCGGTCGTGGATGTACCAGTTCTCCACCAGCTCATCGGTTGCCTCGGAGAACAGAGCTCCGCCAAAATCCACCTGGCCCAATGGGTCCGATTCCACTAACTCCGTCTTGCCTGTTGCGGGATCGAGCAGCATCAGCTGAGTCAGATTGACGTCCTTGTTGGTCTCGATATAAACCCGGCTGCCATCGGGAAGAAAGTGCAGCGGACCGCAAGCCTCAAAGACCGAGCAGGAATAGATCTTGGTCAGCTTGTCGGCATCCACGCGCATAATCTCTGTGTCGCCGTTATCCGCATTGCGCTCGGCTAGCCGCAACTGGCCTTTCACGTCAAAGTCCCAGCCGATAACACGATCCATGTTCTTGTGCATGAGCGTCTTCTCGCCGGTCGAGATTCTCAGCTTGTAAAGATCGTGCCAGGCCTTGTCGCGGTGGATTCTGAGGCCTGGGGCATCCAATCATCTAGGTTTGATCAAATTTGGAGCGCCTGCGGCGACCCATGCGCGCAAGAGTTTTCTTGCTGACCAGACGACAACGCCTAGACTCAGGATGGTGCAGAGCCACCCGAAGACGTCGCCGTGGGCAGTGTAGAAGGTCAGGTCGTCGCGGAAGCCGTAGCCGGCCGGCAGCGCATCCACGGCGTGGCGGGGAATGCTCTGGCGGACGCGGCCGTAGGGATCGATGGCCGCGGTGACGCCGGTGTTGGTGTCGCGCAGAAGCCAGCGGCGGTTCTCGATGGCCCTCATGCGCGCCATGTTCAGGTGCTGCCAGGCGGCACTGGTGTCGCCGTACCAGCCGTCGTCGCTGATGTTCACGAGGACCTCGGCGCCCAGGCGGGCGAACTGGCGCACCTCGTCGGCAAAGACCGCCTCATAGCAGATGAAGACCCCGTAGCGGTGTCTTGCGCCGTCTTGACTGCTTAGAATGAAGACCTTGCGATCCGTTCCGCGCGTGAACGACGAAACCCGCCCGGTGAGCTTGTGGGTGAAGACGAGCCACTTCTGAAAGGGAATGTACTCGCCAAAGGGAACGAGGTGAATCTTGTCGTAGCGGCCAAAGCGCGCGCCGTCCGCGCCGACGACCAGCGCCGAATTGTAGAAATGCCAGCCGCCGTTTTCCGCCGAGAAGTCGGAGCCCAGGCTTCCCACCACCAGCGGCGCCTGGGTCCGGCGGGCGATGGAGGCCAACGCCTGCTGGAAGCGCGGGTCCTGCTCCTCGAAGGGCGCGGGCGACTCCGGCCAGACCACCAGATCGGGATGGGTGGGATAGGGCGGGCAGATAATCTCGCCCGTTGGCGCGCCGGTCTGCGGAATCCCGGCGATATACGTCTTCCGTTCCAACGACGAAGACCTGTCGTTGGGAACTCCGGTAACGCACGGTCCGCTGGCCAGCTTGGCGAATTCGGCCATGTGCCGGTCCCATTCCTGCCCCGGCCAGCGGTTGTCGGCTGATACGTCGAGGTTGGGCTGGACAAGGACCGCGGTGGCCGTGGCCGCGGGATTCACCGGCAACACAAGGTACCCGCTCGCGAGAAAAATTACAAAGAGCGAGCCAACAAAATCCCAGCCGGAAAAACCCAGCCGTTGGCGGCGTTGCTTATCAGCAAGCCTGAACCCGGCGAGCATTGCATTGGCTGCCACCAGCAAAAAGCTAATCCCGTAGACGCCTGTCCAGGGGGCGAGTTGGTTGACCAGCGCGTTGTCCACCTGCGAGTAACCGAGTTGGTCCCAGGGAACGGAGGTGATGCGCGAAGCGGCCATCTCCAGCGCGGCCCACAGGATGGGCGCGGCGACCAGCGCTTGGCGCGTGCTGCCAGTTGCCCGCCGGACCAGCGCCACACCCAGGCCGAAGAACCCGAAGTAAAGACCCAGCACCAGGCTGTATCCAATCAGTAGCAGCGTCGGGGCCAATGGCGGCATATCGCCGTACCGGGACATGGTGTCGCGAACCCAGTAGCAGTTACCCATATACCACAGAAAACCGCAGAGATAGGCGAGCAGAAAGGCGCGGCGCAGGGGCCGGCGGCTGTCCACGCAGGCCGGCGACAGGACGGCCCACAACAGCGGGACCAGGCCAAACCAGGCGAAGACACTGCGCCAGGGAGGCATGGGACCAGCCAGCGGGAACGGCAACTCCAGCAAGCCGGCAGAGAGAGCTGCCGCGGCCCACAACTTCCAGGCTCCCGACTTCCTGAATGAACGTTGCATACTGCGCCGAGTTTATCGCATGGGGTGCCCACTTGCGGAGGGAGGGCCGAACACCTCACCGATTTTCATGGGGACGAAACACATCCGCGGAATCGACTCGAATCAGGTAATGCTGCGCGGCGTTCTCTTGGACGCGCCGCCCGCGTCAACACGTCCCACGGCACGCAAACCGCCGCTCCGCAGGCCAAGAAACAAGCTACAATCGTGTTTATGGGACTTGCCATCTATGCCATGCGGCTGCTGGAAGTGATGTTCTTCGCCGGTCTTGCGGGGTCGGCTGCGGTGGTCGCCATCAGTTTCATTGAGGACGGGAAAGAGCTCTTCGGCAAGGACGAGAAGTAGCCCGCCTTGGCTCTCGCCGGCGGCGTTCGTCATTCCATTTGACTCCGGCTCGATTTGGACATACACTCACCGCAGGGCGGGCGAAGAATGGTATCGCTCGACTCCAGGAAGCCAGCTCTCTCGCCGGCACCTTCACGATGGCATCTAACCGAACGACCGTAGCCCCACCTTCAAACCGCGTCCGCCTCATCGTGGCATCCTCCGTGATGCTCACGTTCATCTCCTTTTGGCAGGCGGCAGCCGTCGTTCTCACCGATCTGGGCTCTTCGGCCTTTTACGTCGGGGGCATCGCCGAGCAGGCGGTAGGCGCAGCGGCGCCGTGGTTCATCCTGGGCATCATGCTGTTCAGTTTCGCAGTGCGCGCGGTGTACGTCGAAAGCTGTTCGATGTATACCCGCGGCGGCGTCTACCGCGTGGTCAAGGAGGCCCTGGGCGGCGGCTTCGCCAAGCTCAGCGTCTCCGCCCTGATGTTCGATTACGTCCTTACCGGGCCCATATCCGGCGTCTCCGCCGGGCAATATATCACCGGCCTTATCAACGAGTTGCTGACGGTTGCAAACGATAGTCACTGGCTCCCGCCAGCTCTGATGGACGCCCAGAACCACCCCTTCCAGTTCAGGATGGATCACACCGCGGCTGTCTTCGCCGCCGGCGTCACCATCTACTACTGGTGGCTCAACATAAAGGGCAACGAGCGGCCGAGCCGCCGGGCTCTGCAAATCATGGAGATCACCACGGTGATGGTGGTGATTTTGTTTGCATGGGGCGGTTACTCGGTCTTTGTGCGCGGCGTGCATCTGCCGCCGGCGCCCATACCCTCCAACCTCAGATTCAGCGACGATGCCCTCGGCTTTCTCAAGGGAACCAGTCTGGTGCCGCTGTTTGGCCTCTTTGGCATCCTCCTGGCCTTCGGCCACTCCATCCTCGCCATGAGCGGCGAAGAGAGTTTGGCCCAGGTCAACCGCGAAATCGAGCACCCCAAGCTCAGGAATCTGAAGCGCGCGGCCCTTGTCATTGCCATCTATAGCTTTATCTTCACCGGCGGCGTCACTTTGCTGGCCTCCATGCTCATTCCCGACCGGCAGCGGACGCATATCTATCAGAACAACCTCATCGCCGGCCTGGCCATGTATATGGTGGGGCCGCTGTTCTGGCGCATCGCCCTCCGCATCTTCGTCGTCCTGGTGGGATTTCTGATTCTTTCCGCCGCTATCAACACCTCGTTCGTCGGGTCCACCGGCGTGCTGATGCGCGTGGCCGAAGACGGCGTGCTCTCCGACTGGTTCCGCAAACCCCATCCCCGCTTCGGCACCAGTCACCGCATCATACACCTGGTCTTCATCTTGCAGATGTTCACCATCGTCGCCAGCAGGGGCAACGTCATCCTCCTGGGCGAGGCCTACGCCTTCGGTGTCATCTGGTCCTTTACCTGCAACGCCCTGGCCATGCTGGTACTGCGCTGGAGGTATCATGGCGAACGCGGCTGGAAAGTTCCGCCCAATCTGCGCATTGGCAAAACCGAAATCCCCATTGGCCTTCTCTCGGTCTTTCTGGTGCTGCTCTCCACCGCCATCGTCAACCTCTTCACCAAGTCCATCGCCACCATGAGCGGCATTGCATTTTCAGCCGTCTTTTTCATCATCTTCACCGTCTCCGAGCGAAAGAACCGGCGCAAACAAGCGCTGACCGTACGGAAGATGAGCGAAAGCTTCGAGCTGGAGCACCAGGACACCGTCAGCCGGGAGTCGGCGGCCATCCGTCCCGGAGGCGTAATGGTGAGTATGCGTGACGCCGCCAATTCCCAGGCGTTGAAATGGGCGCTCTCCCACACCAACACCGAGGAACAGGATGTGGTGGTCATCAGCGTCCGCATGGTGGGCGTGGGCGGGCCTGAGCTTCTCAGCGCCGAGCAGCAGAGTTTCAGCGAGCACGAACGGACGCTCTTCACCGAGGCCGTCGACGTTGCCGAGAGTTTTGGCAAAAAGGTCTCGCTGCTGGTGGTTCCCGCCGGGGATGTCTTCGCCGCGCTGGCGCAAGGCGCTAACTCGCTGGAAGTGGACTCGGTAGTTTCCGGAGTTTCCACCAGGATGACCGCCGCGGACCAGGCCTTTCACATGGGACAGGCATGGGAGGCCCTGTCCGCGCCCAAGCGGCAGTTCAACCTTTATATCGTCGGTCCCGGCGGCGAGGTCAAGGTGTATTACATCGGGCCGCACGCACCCGCCCTGAGTCCCGACGACGTCCAGTTGGTGCACCGGTTGTGGGTGAACATGCGCCGCGATCCCTCCGTGCCCGACCTGCACCACGGCGACATCATCACTTATGCCCTGACGCGGCTGGCGAGCCAGTACGCCCGCGAGAAGCAGGAGATACTGCGCGATCTGCGCAACTATCGCGCGGCCGAAGCGCCTACCGCCCCGCGCCTCGACAACCAGAACCTTTCCGGCCCTCCGCCCTCCGCGCCTCCGCCCGCACTACCCCCGCTCCCATCCAAGGCTCCTCGTTCTATCTAGGATTCCGGCATCGTCGCCGCATAGCTCCCGCCCGCGTTCTGCCGCCAGCCCACCCCACAAAAAATGCGGTTTTGCCGTCAAAATGTATCGTTTCCGGTAACATTCAGCATTTTTTGTTTGTAAAAGAGTCTACAGTTGCGTATGGTGTTTCAAGGACGAGTGGTTGACCCGCGCGCGTCATTTCACTTAGGCACAACGGGAATTTGGGCCACTTACAAAGACCTAACAGGAGGAACCGTGGGAGTTTCAGAAATTCTTGCGCAGATCGATGGGGAAATCGCCCAGTTGCAGAAGGCGCGTACCGTGCTGGGTGGCGGAGCGGCTCGCGCACCCAGGAAGGCTGCGGCAGCCCCCGCCGCCAAGAAATCCGTCGTCAAGAAGAAGAAGAAGAAGAGGAATCTTAGCCCTGAAGGACGGAAGCGCATAGTCGAGGCCGTCAAACGGCGCTGGGCGGAGCAGAAGAAAGCAGCGGCCGCAAAGTAAGTGGAACCAAAGACGGGCCATGGGCCAGTTTGAAAGCCGGCACATGGCCCGTTCCTACGCCACGCCGGAACGCAGCTCAGACTGAATAGCCTTCCCCTGGGGCCCACAGCACAACCTGGACGCCGGCATCGACCAGCGCAGCCAATTCCAGTGGTGTGCTTTTCAGTTGCGGAATGGTTCCATAGTGGATGGGAAGGATGATCTCCGGCTCCAGAAAGCGCGCTGCCAGCGCCGCTTCCTTGGGACCCATAGTGAAATGCCCTCCGATGGGTAGCATGGCCACCTTGGGCCGGTATAACTCGCGGATCAGCTTCATGTCCCCGAAGACCGCTGTATCTCCGGCATGGTAAAGCACCGGGCCGTCCGCAATGGTCAACACATACCCGGCCGCAACGCCCACATAGTGAGTTCCATCTTCATCCTGCGCTCCCGAGGAGTGTTTGGCCTCGACCATGGTGGCCGCCACGTCCTCAAGCTGCACGGTTCCGCCCAGATTCATCCCGATGGTTTTGGCCGCGCCCTGGCCCGCGAGATACACCGCCAGCTCATACATTGCCACCACGGTGGAATCATGTTTGCCAGCTACCGGAACCGCGTCGGAGATATGGTCGCCGTGGCCGTGGGTGAGCAGGATGTAATGAATCGTCTCCGGCAGGGCAAAACTCTTGGGGTATTTCGGATTCTGCGCGATGAACGGGTCGATCAGGATGTTAGTGCCCCTGGCGGTCTGGACCAGCACGGTGGCATGGCCCAGCCAGGTGATGCGCGTTACCGTCGATGACATCCTCTTTCCTCTCTGTGAGAATCCGCGCTGCGTGAACGCTCTACCGCGTCATAATGACCTCGGAGACGCTGTCCTTGGCCAGAGACTGCTTGTGGTCCGACCAGCCGGCAAACAGGCGCTCGATGCTTCGGTTGGTGAAAGCGCGCTGGATCGGAAACGGCTGTGTCAGTTGCACCTCGACATCGTCGCTGGAGGTCACGTGAAAGCGGCAATGCGCCGTCTCCTCGCCATGCGTGCGGGTGTGGAAGAAAGCCAGCACCTGTCCGCCGGGATTCATGGCCGAGTATAGATGCGCAACCACCGGCTCCACCAGCGGCTCGGGCAGGTAGTCGAGCGTCGTCCACAATAGCACCACGTCAAAGGTGCGCCCGGAGAAATTGAGGGCCTGTTCCAGAAAGCCGGCAACGTCCCAAACCGGATTGCCGTTCTCGTCCGCGCCGGTCTGCCAGTTGCCGGTGCAGGCAACGTGGACCGGATCGGCCATGAAGACGCTATGGCCCAGCCCGGTGAGGTAGTTGATGTTGGAGGGTGACGTATAGCCGGTGTCGACGATGCGGAGGCCGGACTCAGCCAGGAGCCGCTTGCGCAGCGCCGCCCAGCCACTGGAGTGGCGCGGCACCCTGGGCCCGATAAAGCCTGTGGGCGAAACGGGAGGACCCGTCTCCTGCTTCTTGTGGAACCAACTCCTAAGCAACTCAAAATCCTCTTGCGGTCAGTCAGGTACCTGCCCGACAGGCCGGAACCGGGCGTCGTGTAAATAATTGCCGCCGGAGTGCGGAGCATGGGCGCCCTAGCTTGGCTTGGCCACACCCTGCGTCAGGTCCACTTTGCCCTTAAAGACCGCGTTGTCCTCGACCGCGAAACGGAGAGCGGAAATATCGCCTTCCACGCTGCAACCGGCGCGCAGCTCCACGCGGCCGCTGGCTACCACGTTGCCCTTCAACTGGCCCAGAATCAACACGTCCTTGGCGAAGAGGTCGGCCGCAACACTGGCGCTGGGACCAATGGTCAACCGGCTTTCGGAGAGGTTGACGGTCCCCTCGACGCGCCCATCCACAATCAGGTCTTCACTGCCCTTCACCTCTCCTAGAATCACGACGGTCTTGCCGATGCGCGCGGGAGCATTCTCCACTGCCATGGTCTTGTTCCTTCCGTGGGCCAGAACAGGGCCCTGCCCGAACTATACTCAACCCGGCCACCTGGCTTCAATCGAAGAAACCGGAATATTGTCTCCACGTCTAACAATTCATGGAGCAGAGACGCACTCGACCGGGAGGCCAATGCCCGCTAGACTGATGGTTGTGCGCAGGTTCTTCGGCCTCCTCCTTCTTCTGCTCTGGGCCGTTCTATCCCCCATCGTGTCTGGGGGGCAGACCGCTCCGGCCACGCAGCCCGCCCTGACACCCGCCCAGGCCCAGGCGCTGGTGGAGCGGGCGATGGCCACCGAACTGCGCACCGCCCAGGATGCGGACCACCCCATGCGCTACCGGCTGCGCAAATCCAGCCCGCGGCTGACCTCGACCAAGGAGATTGTCGAAACCCGCGACGGCGACGTGGCCCGCCTGGTGTCCATCTTCGACAAGCCGCTCAACCAGGCCGACGAGCAACTGGAAGAGGCCCGTCTGGATGCGCTGCTCAACGATCCAAGCCGCCAGCGGCATCGCAAGCAGAGCGAGGAAGGGGCCATCCGGATCGTCCTGAAGCTGTTGCGCATGTTGCCCAACGCATTTCTCTACGAATACGCGGGCGCCGGCGCGGGGCCTGAGGGCAAGGTGGAGAAGTTTGCCTTCCGGCCCAATCCCAATTTCAGCCCGCCCGACTTCGAAACCCAGGCACTGACCGCCATGAGCGGCGAAATCTGGATCGATGCCGCCGAGGAGCGGGTGACGCGCCTGGAGGGCCACTTGCAGCAGGACACAGACTATGGTTGGGGCATCCTGGGCAAGCTGGACAAGGGGGGATGGATCGTCATTGAACAGGCCGGCGTGGGCGAAGGGCAATGGCGGATCGCGCGCTTCCAGATGAAGATGAACCTGCGCGTGCTGTTCAAGACCAGGAGCTTCGACACTGTGGAAGAGATGACCCAGTATGCGCCGGTACCGGTGGGAATCGACTACCGGCAGGCCATTCAGATGCTGCGCGGCGGAATTGGGAGCGCGGGGCAGCCCAGCCGATAGAGTACTGCGGCCTGGAACGCAAAGCGGCCCCACCCGCAAGGGCGAGGCCGCTTTGCTGTTTGAAACCAGCCTCACTACACCTTCATCAGGATGATGACAAAGGTCATCATGCTGAGAAACTCGATGAATACCAGACCGATAATCATAAAGGTCTGGATCGCGGCGCGAGCGCCGGGGTTGCGGGCCAGCGCTTCACAAGCCGAGCCGACGGCCCTGCCCTCGCCGAGGCCGCAGAGACCCGCGGCCAGCGCCATGCCGACGCCAGCGCCGATGGGTGCCAGGTTGGCAGCGGCCGTGCCGCCGTCCGCCGCGAAGGCCGGAATGGCGAAGCACAGAACCGCCAGCACCATGAACACAGACTGAAGTATGCGCATATTTCTCCTGCTTCCCTGGAATTGACCGCCAGTGGGTGGTTGAGGCTCACCGTGCTGGCCTCCTCACGCTGGCGGCCGTTCGTTTGCCCGGGGCGGAAGCGCTCCCCGGCGGAATCTCTCTCGTCATGGACGAGACTGTGGAAACCAAAGGCTCTAGTGCTCGTGCGCGACCGCCATGGAGAGATAGATCATCGCCAAGAGCATGAAGATGTAAGCCTGTATAAAAGAAACGAAAATGTGAAAGCCCATAAAGACCGAGGGAAAGACCACCGGGATCAGCGAGAAGATGCCCAGCGTCACCAGATCGCCGGCATACATATTGGCCCAAAGACGGATGGTAAGCGACATCATGCGCGCCGTATGCGAGATGATCTCGATAAGAAAAAACAGCGGAGCAATCCACCAGACGGGCCCGGCTAATTGCTTCACATAGCCGATGGGGCCATTTGCGCGGATGCCTTGATAGTTGTAGTAGAGGAAGGTGGGCACCGCAAGGCCCAATGGCACCCAAGGCTGGCTGGTAGGAGCCCCGAGGCCGGGGATCAGCCCTAGCAGATTATTGATCAGAACAAACAGAAAGATGCAGGTCACGAAGGCCTGGAAGCGTTCATAACCGTGGCCGATGGTCTGGTCCGCCTGGCTGCCGGTGAACCCGTGAATCATCTCCGCAAGCTGCTGCGCCGGATTGGGCTTCTCCACCGAGAGAGTAATCCGCACGATCAGGAAAAAGGCAATGAGACCGCCAGCCACCAGCAATTCCAACCCCAGCGCCTGATTGACCTTGACAGCCGCCTGAACGGCCTCGGTCTGAAGAACGCCAATCGATCGAAAACCCTTGACCTCGAGGCCCATGAAGAGGGCGTTCAGCAAACGGACCAGCGCAAAAGATTCCGGCATGAAAACTTAAGTCTTTCTGCCTTTGGGGCGGAGACCGCATCCGTCGTCAGGCTTGTCAGTCCCTCAGTAGCGCAACCCCTTCCCAGCCAATGGTCAATACCGCCAGACCCAAGCCATAGAGAAGCGCCCATACAGAGCCCTGGATATATTTCAGGCTACCATAAATCACCCCTGCAAAAAGGATGAGCTTGAAGAGGAAGAAGAGCACCACCGCGTAGGCGCGCGTGGCGGTCTTCTGCTGGTCGAGTCGGGCGTTGATCACCCGGACCATCCGCTGCCACGCCAGGATGCTGGACGCCGAGATCAAGGCACCCGTCAGCAGCATGACGGCGTTTCGCCATTCCGTGCCGATCAGCACCGCTAGAGAGGAGATCAGACCTAGAATCAGCGTGTTGCGCAGAGCTCGCTTGAGCATCACATCCAGATCCTCTTGGGTGAGGTCAGCGATTGGGTGGGTTTCCTGGGTCATGAAGGATTGTCGGAGCTTCCCTTTCCGGTCCCGTTTTCGGCCTTGCTTCCCGGACGGGAACTCCTCTCCGCCGCCATCGCCATCCGGATCGCAGACACCAGCCCGGAGATGCTTCCAAAGACGGTCCCGAAAATCGCGATCCAACCCTGATGCAGGCGGCTGTCGAGCCATGCGCCGGCCAGCCAGCCGATGAAGGCCGCGGCCGGCAGCAGGATCGCAATCTGCATCAGCTTCTCAGCCTGCACCCAGGCATCGACGGCAGGGGAAGATTTGCGTGCCGGCCTGGACTCCGGAATGGGGCTGTTGAAGGGCACCTACCGTGGTTATACACGACAGGCGCCCTTCAGGCCGAAAAAGCGGGAGGCTCACTCCTTCGGAACTTCGCCGCTGAGCGCGGAAGCCTTCATGCGGGACCTGCCCTCCTCGCCGCTCACCTGCGCAGAATCGAGATCCCGGTCCACTACTTTCGGCACGCTCCGCGGCCCGGACGCGAGTGTTCCGAGCGCTGCTGCGCACGGCTCAAGGTTCGTCTCGCAAAAAACCGCTTCCACCGTTGCTGGGCGCTCATGGCCGCGATGCGCGACAAGCGCCCTCGAACGCGAAACGGACTGATTTACTTGTTGGTTGTCCAGCTGGCGGCCTTCCAGGCCTTCACCCGGTACTGGCCCTTATCATCGTTCAACTGCGCAAGGTTGAAGTCGTAGGTGGCGCTGTTCTCGCCGGTGGGAATCACGATAACATTGGCGGCGAAGTAGTACACCTTGCCCGGCTCGGCGGTGAAGCTGGCCACGTCGCTCTTCTTCAGCATGGGCAGGGCCGACTGCCAATTGGCGCAGAGATGATGAACCCCGGGGTTCACCATCACCGCGAAGTAAGAGTTGTTATTGTTTGCGCCCGCCCAGGCGCCGTCCAAACCGAAGCGGACCGTAGCGTACATAAACGGGCCCAGCATGTGATTTTCGTTTTCGATGAAGACGATCTGAGCCTTGCCGGCCTCGGGAGGGGCAGGCGCGGGTTGGGCTTTCTGCGTGCTCACATCAAATTTGACCTTGTCGTCGCCGCAGGCATCCGGCAGGACGGTGGCCCGGGCTTGCAGGGCAAAGACGAGGGGAACGCAAAGAAGGAACGCGCTGAGTGTTGGCTTCATAGAGATTCTCCTTGAAGATTGGACACCGGATCAAACGTTTTAGTTAGGCTATCTTTCAGGATACTCTGCCGCGTTCCCGGGCTCAGCCCTCCCTGCGCGCGGCGAACGATATACTGGCAGTTGAAACCGGGACCGGGTTCATCCGCAAAGGAAGCAACGTGTTCGATTCGGAGTTCGAGCGCAATCTCTTCGAGCTGCGCAAGTCAAAACTGGCAGAGATCGAGAAACTGGGGCAGGCCGCCTATCCCAACCGGTACGCGGCCTCGCATACCGTCCCCGAGGTGCGGGCGCGGTGGGGCGAGGCGACGGGCGAGGCTCTCGAAGTCAGCCGCGTGACGGTGGCCGTGGCCGGGCGCATCATGGCCATCCGCGCCCAGGGCAAGGCCGGCTTCGCCACGCTCCAGCAGAATGGTGAGCGGCTGCAAATCTACGTCCGGCTGGACGCGGTGGGCGAGCAGGGCTTCGCGCTCTACAAGCTGTTAGACCTGGGCGACCACATCGGGGCGACTGGTTATCTGTTCCGCACGCGCACGGGCGAGCTGACCATCCACGTCGAGCGGCTGACCTTCCTGGCCAAGGCCATGCTGGCGCTGCCGGAGAAGTTTCACGGCCTGGCCGATGTGGAGCTGCGCTACCGTCAGCGCTACGTGGATCTCTTCGCCAACCTCGATAGCCGCGAGGTCTTCGTCAAGCGCGCCAAGGTGCTTCGCGCACTGCGAACGTTTTTTGATAGTCGCGGGTACTTGGAAGTCGAGACGCCGATGATGCAGCAGATCGCCGGCGGCGCGGCGGCGCGGCCCTTCACCACCCATCACAACGCGCTCGATATGGATTTGTTTCTGCGCATCGCGCCGGAGCTGTACCTGAAGCGGCTGGTGGTCGGCGGCCTGGACCGCGTCTACGAGATCAACCGCAACTTCCGCAACGAGGGCGTGAGCACGCAGCACAATCCCGAGTTCACCATGCTGGAGTTCTACCAGGCCTACGCGAACTACAAAGACCTGATGGATATGACCGAGGAGCTGATCGCGTTTGTGGCCAAGGAAGTCAACGGGACAACGATCACCAACTTCAATGGCGTGGAGATTGATCTGGGTAAGTGGACGCGGCTGACGATGCGCGAGGCGATTGTAAAATTCATCGAGCTTGAATTTGGATTTATACCCACTCTCGATGACCTAGTTGACGCAACCAGCCTTAAGGCGCTGGCAGACCGCATGCTCGGTTTGCTTGATGGGCCAGTAAAGAGTTTGATTGAGTTCGACACCTATCAACAAGGATTTACTCTGGGCGGATCGCCCTTAGACACTACGGCGTTACACAAAAGAGATCTACGCAATGCGTTTACGGTGATTAGTGGCAAACTACATCGCCTTGGGCAAAGTTACTACGGCAAAGCCGTGGCCGAAACTTTCGAGGCCGTCGCCGAGACTTTCCTCATCCAGCCGACCATCATTTATGAATTTCCGACGGCCGTTTCACCGCTGTCTAAACAAAATCCGGACAATCCTGATTGGGTCGAGCGTTTCGAGTTCTTTGCCGGCGGCTTTGAGCTGGGCAACGCCTTCAGCGAGCTGAACGATCCGGTGGAGCAGCACAAGCGCTTTGCCCAGCAGCTTGCCGAGCGCGCCCGCGGCGACGACGAGGCCCACGAGATGGACGAGGACTACGTGCGGGCGCTGGCCTACGGGCTGCCTCCCACCGCCGGCGAGGGCATCGGCGTCGACCGGCTGGTTATGCTGCTGACCGGATCGAAGTCGATCCGTGATGTGATTCTGTTTCCGCTCATGCGAAACAGGGAACAGGGGTCAGAGATCAGAGATCAGGGGTCAGGGACCAGGGATGAGGGACCGGAGGAACCTGCCGGTTGAGATTTGTGCTTTTCCCACCCTAGCGACAAAAATCCGCCGCGGCGGATCGCGAGGGTGGGGCACCCGGCGATGAAACCGCAGGTCCTTCGACTCCGTCCGCCGCGGCGGACTCCGCTCAGGATGACGGCATTGTTTTTATCGAAGCAGCTAGGCAATACACTGGAACAGGTGAGTTTTTTCCTGATCTCTGATCTCTGACCCCTGATCTCTGATCTCTGACCCCTGATCTCTGGAGCACCATGAACATTCTCTTCATCGGCGACATCTTCGGAAGCGCGGGACGCAAAATCGTGCGCGAGCACATCGGCCATGTGCGCCAGTCGCACGGGGTCGATCTGGTCATCGTCAACGCCGAGAACGCCGCCGGGGGCTTCGGCGTGACCCCGCCGCTCGCCGAGGAGATCTTCGATTTGGGCGCGGACGTGCTGACCACCGGCAACCACGTCTGGGACAAGCGCGAGTTGATCGACTATCTCAAATCGGCGCCAGCCGACAGCCACGAGCGCCCCCGCCGCGTGCTGCGCCCGGCCAATCTGCAACCCGGCCTTCCCGGTTACGGCGTCTATGAGGGAACCACGGTGAGCGGCGTGCCCTACGCGGTGATCCAGTTGCAGGGATGCGTCTTCATGAACACCACCAACGACCCCTTCCACGCAGCAGACGCCCTTTTGGCGGGCATCAAGGCCAAGGTGATCGTGGTGGACTTCCACGCCGAGGCCACCAGCGAGAAGGCAGCGATGGGCTGGCATCTGGATGGGCGGGTAACCGCGATGCTGGGCACGCATACGCATGTGCCCACCGCCGATGAGCGCGTGTTGCCCGGCGGAACCGCCTACCAGACCGACGTGGGCATGAGCGGCCCCTACGACAGCATCATCGGCGTGGACAAGGACCTGGTGCTGCGCAAGTTTCTCACCGGCATGCCGGGCAAGTTCGAGGCCGCCAAGGGCAATCCCAAGATGTGCGCGGCCCTGGTCACGTGCGACCCGCTCACCGGGCGCGCCTCAGCCATTCAGCGGATCATGCTGGGGGAGTGACGGAAGACAGGGGTCAGGGATCAGGGGTTAGGGGTCAGAGATCAGTTCATACCCGGTGCTGACTCGGGTGCGCCTACTTGACCGCGCCGCCCGGTGAATCGACGTCAACGGTCGGGGGCCAGGGTGCGCCTTTGGGCTCTCCGGCGCTGGGCGGAACGGGATGGACCGCGAGCTGGCCCACGGTCAAATGCGCGGCCTTCAGCAGCCTGCCCTTTCTGTCGAAGGTCATGGTCCACTCCATGGACCGGGGAACTGCGGCCACATCCGTAAACGAAACGATGGCGCCGCCCTGGACCGGAATCTCCAGCTTGGCCGGGACAGCGGTCAGGAACTTCTGGCTCTCCAGGTCGTCAACGAGATTCGCAACCTGGGGATGCGCTCCCGCCAGGGCAGCGTAGCACAGGCCGGTCCCCAGCCAGTCGGGCGGCTTGGCGGGGTGCTCCTCGGCCCGGATGTGGTTGAAGGCCGAGATGGTGAGCGCATTGATGGGCGCGGGCGAGAAGAGCGAATAGCCGCGAAGGCGAATGGGGATGATGCGCACCCGGCCCTCGCCGTTGCGCGGAATCGAAGCCGTAAACACGCTCACGTCGCCCGCGCCGGCGTTGCGCAGGAAGCGCAGGAAGAGGTGGTTGGGCAGCGCCGGGCAGATCAACTGCCGGTAACTCCATGCGCCGTGGCTAAACTCCAGACCAATGCGCGCGGCATGTTCGGCGATCGAAGACTCCGCGTCCGCCTCCAGATCGAGATCCGTCCGGGTCATCTGGCCGGCGGAGCGGTACTCGATTGGCGGTACAGGCCCCGGTGTCCAGCTGCCGGGAGGAAACGGCACGGGAGGCACGGCAACGGGCACAGGAGTGATCTTGAGATGGGCTGCGGAAGTATCCTGAGCCGCCTGGGTCTGGGCCTCTGCGAATGCGCAGAGAGCGGCGATGAAAAGAACGGCCAGGACCAGGGGCAGGGTTCTCAATTGCGCCATCCTGCCCTTAGCTTACCACCCGCTGCGCGGGGCGAGCCTTTGGATCAGAGTGTTGCGGGGACACAAAAAGGGCAGCCGCGTATGCGGGCTGCCCTTCATGATCCCTCATGCTCCCAGGAGCGGAGGTTGCGTTCCTGAGCGGCGGATTAGTGCGCCGCGGGCTTGTGTGCCGGCGTCGGCTTATGCGCCGGGACAGGCTTCTTCTTCTCCGGCACAATCACGCCATCGCGGAGCACGATCTGCGCCGATTGCGCCGCGGTTGCCGTAGCCGGAACCTGCGTGTAGGTGTCGTAGGTTCCATCCAGCTCGGCTGCGGGCTGGATCTTGAACTCGAAACCCGCGGCCGGAATAGCCTTGTCCGCCAAGGGCGTCTTCATGTTGACGATAAAATCGGCATAGGGGGGCACGGATTCCTTGGCATCCTTGGTCACGGCAAGCTTGATGACCGAGGCGGTTGCCTCGATCACAGTTCCCGGAACCGGGGTGGCCTGATCCTTCATCAGCGCCCAGAGCTTATCGGCGTCGTCCTTGCTGCCAAGGGCCAGAATGGTCTCCTTATCGGCAAGGGCCAGCGTCCTCAGATCGGACGTGTTGGCAAGCAGGTCGTGGATTCTCTCAGCGGGAGTCGGCGCGGGTTTGATAACCAGGGTCCCCGGCGGAAAAACGGTCTTCGCCGACTGCGCCTTGATGTCGTCCAGTCCATCCATCCCGCCGTGGTACTTGTTGTACCAATAATCGAGTTTCTTCTCGATCGCGGGCTTGAAGTTGGGAGGCGCAAAGTTGAGCGCGCGGGCATAGAACCACACCGCATTCACCGCGTCCGGAGGAGTCTCCTTGACATAAGCTTCGGCGAGGTTCAGGGTGTCCACCAATCCAGGGCCGCTCGTGGTCTGATCGGGCGGAAACAGCATCAGTTCCTGCTTGTACGCGTCGATGCCGGCCTTGACGTCCTTTTTGGAGAGGATGTCATCCAAAGCGATGGCCGAGTGAAAGATCGGATATACCGCGCCGGTCTGGATCTTCCAGTCGGCCTCGGAGGTCTTGGCAGGCTTGGGTGTCGAGAGCCCCTTGTTGGCCAGCGCCGCGGCATCGTCGCAAGTCTGCGAATCCTGGGTCCTTTGGCACTGCTTCTTTTTGATCGTCACCGAATAGAAGATGGCCTTCATATTGTTGGGGTCCACCTGGAGCAGGCGGCTTGCGGCGCTGAGCGTATGGTCGTCGTCGGTCAGTTGCTGGTAGGTATCCACCAGCAGTTCGAGGACGGCACTCTTGACCACGCTCTGGGGATAGGTTTGCAGAAAGAGCTCCCCACTTGAGGCCTTGGCCTTGGGATCGCTCTGTGTGATTACCATTTGATAAGCGTTGTACTCGGCCGGATCCTTGATTGTGATCTGGTCCGAATCCTGTGCTCGCAGCGTGGGCGCGGAAACGAGGCTAATGCTCGCCAATGCCATCACAGACGCAAAGACAAACTTTTTCATTCAGTGCTCCTGGGAACTGCCGAAATGGAGATCAATATTCAAGCACTCGCTCGCGGAAAATGCAACCGTTCAGTCTGGCGGTTGAGTACCGGGCATGGATAAACCATACCACGGCTCCCATTGCGGTGTTGGAAGGATTATAGAAAGCCCTGCCCATTGTGACAAGGGAAGTTGTGATGGAAAGAAATAATTGTTTGGGAAGTTGCGCGGCGCGATCCCTCCAGGCCCGGCCAGCGCCAGGTTGAAAAGCCCTCTTCCACCCGTATAACCGTTGTCGCCGAGATGAAAACCAGCCCTCCCGGCCGGTTGCGTCCCAGTCCCTACGGATTGCCGATCGCTCAAGCGCATACCGGCTTAGACACCGGACCAGGAAAAACTGTTCCCTGGCTTTCAAGCAGGGACGCGCGGCCCGCTTATTGCAGCAGCCGCACCAGTTCGGCCTGTTCGGCCAGGAAGGCGTCGTGGCCATGGCTGCTGATCATCTCCCGGAAGTCGGCCTGGACGCCGGCGGCGCGAATCGCCTCGACAAAGCGGCGTACCTCCTCGGCCGGAAACAGCCAATCCGAACTGATGCCGACAAAACTGAGCCGGGCGCGGATGCGGCTGAAAGCTTCCGTCGCCGAGGCGAAGCCGCGCATCGGATCCCAGGTATCCATGGTGCGCAGCAGGGCCAGGTAGGCATTGGCGTCGAAGCGGTCGATAAATCGCTGCCCCTGGAGGTCCAAATAGCCGGCTATGTCGAAACGCCCTCCAATGAGGCCGCCGCCCTGGTCGTCGAGCCCCCAGGGATCCTCTCCGTTCCGATTGGGATTGCGCCCATAGCGCTCATCGAAGAGGGCCGCGGACTTGTAGCTGAGCATGCCAATCTGGCGAGCCAGCGCCAGCCCCCGCCGCGGGGGACGTTGCGGCAGATAGCGGCCGCCCGCCCACTCCGGGTCGTGGAGGATGGCCTGGCGCTGGAGATGATTGAGAGCCAGCCCCATGGCTGAAACCGGCGTCACGCCTATGATCAATCCCCGCGCCACGCGGTCGGGATTGAGAATGGCCCAGTCCAGGGCCTGCATCGCTCCGATGGATCCGCCCAGAACCAGCCGCAGCCGCCGGATGCCCATGGAATCCAGCAGCCGCGCCTGCGCCCGCACATTGTCCCGGATCGAAACCAGCGGAAAGTCCGGGCCATACACCTCGCCGGTCTCCGGGTCCACCGAGCCGGGTCCCGTGGAACCGTAACAGGAGCCCAGCATGTTGATGCAGATCACAAAGTCGTGTTCCAGCGACAAGACCGCCCTCGGCGCAAAGATCTCCGGCCACCAGGAGCCTACCAGCGCCGAGCCGGAGAGTGCGTGGCACACGAGCACGGCGTTGTCGCGCGCCGCATTCAGCCGGCCATACACCGCATAATGCAGTGTTACACCGGCCAGCGTGCGGCCGCACTCCAACAACAGGTGCTCGTCGAGTACATAGTCCCCTTCGTAGGTTGGCTCCAGAACTTTCGTCCTGGCTCCCTGTACGACAGGCCCGGCCACGGCCGGGGTTCCGGTTTCAGTCATCACCTTTATTGTGCAGCATGACCCGCGGTTACGGTTGCGCCCAGGAACGAATGCCCGTTCGCAGTCTCGATCGCCTGGTCCAAATCAGCCAGAATGTCGCGAATATCCTCGATGCCCACCGACAGGCGCACCAGCTCGGGAGTTACGCCGGTCGTGGCCTGCTCCTCGACGGAAAGCTGCTGGTGGGTGGTCGAGGCCGGATGGATCACCAACGACTTGGCGTCGCCGATGTTGGCCACCAGCGAGAACAGCTCCAACGAGTCGATCAGCGTCTTTCCCGCCGCATAGCCACCCTTGATGCCGAAGGTGACCAGCGCTCCCTTACCGCTGGGCAGATACTTCTGCGCCCGCGTGTAATACGGGCTGGACTCCAGGCCGGGATAGTTGACCCAGGCTACGCCGGGATGCTTCTCCAGATGCCTGGCCACGGCCAGTGCATTCTCCGAGTGGCGCTCCAGGCGCAGATGCAGCGTCTCAATCCCTTGCAGCAGCAGAAACGCATTGAAGGGCGAGAGCGCCGCTCCGGTATCGCGCAGCCCCTGGACGCGCGCCTTGAGGATGAACGCCAAGGGGCCGAAAGCCTCCGTATAGGAGAGGCCGTGATAGGACGGGTCCGGCTCGGTGAACCCCTTAAAGCGCCCCGAGGCTGCCCAGTCGAACTTGCCCGCATCCACAATGACGCCGCCGATGGTTGTGCCGTGGCCGCCCAGAAACTTGGTGGCCGAGTTGACCACAATGTCGGCGCCCCACTCGATGGGCCGCACCAGCGCCGGCGAGGCCGAGGTATTGTCGATGACCAGCGGCAGCTTGTGCTCGTGGGCGATGGCAGCGATCTTCTCGATGTCCACCACATCGAGCTTGGGGTTGCCCAGCGTCTCGGTGTAGACGGCCCGCGTCTTGCCGTTGATGGCCGCGCGCAGCCCGTCGAAGTCGTCCGCGTCGACAAACCTGACCGTGATGCCCAGCCGCGGGAATGTGTAGTGGAAGAGGTTGTAAGTGCCGCCATAGAGCGAGGTGGTGGAGACGATTTCCTCTCCCGCCGAGGCCAGCGTGGTCAAGGTGAGGGTCTCCGCCGCCTGGCCCGAGGCCGTGGCCAGCCCTGCCACGCCGCCCTCCAGCGCCGCGACGCGCTTCTCGAAGACGTCGCTGGTGGGGTTCATGATGCGGGTGTAGATATTGCCGAACTCCTGGAGCGCAAACAGCCGTCCGGCGTGGTCCGCGTCCTGGAACTCGTAGGAGGTGGTCTGATAGATGGGTACGGCTCGGGCGCCAGTCGCCGGGTCGGGCGATTGGCCGGCGTGGACGGCAAGGGTGGCAAACTGGCGCTGCTGCGATTCGGACATGATGGGCTCCTTCTGCTTTCTTTTGATTTTCAACCATTCTCACGGCTGTTGGGATGTGGGTGCTGCAGGAATCCGGGTGCTTCAAACTAGCTGTCATTCTGAGCGAAGTCCGCCGCAGCGGACGAAGTCGAAGAACCTGCGTTTTGCTCTTCATGTGATGTGCTGGGTGCCCTACCCTCGCCGCGTTTTTGTCTTTGCGGCTAGGGTGGAAATCGAGCCACCCTAAAAAACGAAATGGCCCGAATCCTCTCCGGGACCCGGGCCGCCTAGCTTCAAGATCGGTTGCGCCTAGCGCATTCGCGTCTCATGAGCCGCACGGAGGGGTCCGCACGCCATACACATGCACATGGCCATGACCGCGATTCCGTGTATCCTTGAGTTCGGCATTAAGGGAAGTATCGACGGAAGCGGGGATGCATGTCAAATCAAGAATGTAGACCGGAGCGCCCAGGTGAGCGCATTTCAGGGGATGCAATGGCATTCAAGTCCCTAAAGAACCCCTATCCCGGATTACTTGCAGGCTGGAAGTTCCTGCTGTCATTCCGGAAGCGGGAGTGGTCGCTGGAAGACTATCCCATCATTGTCCGCAAACAGCGTGATTCCAGCCAGTGCCGGGGCGAGACGGTGCGAGTGACCCTCCCGGCTTATTATGCCCGCGTTGTGAATTGGTGGACTCTCATGGGCACGGGCAACACAGTCGAGTCAGCGATGGAGAAGCTCAGGGAAAGATTCGACTTTGCCCGTGAAAACCGGTCTTCGATGCCCAGGCCTGGAACGCGCGTACCGCTCGAGTTCGCTTCGCGGGAGCGGATCGCGGCGAACTCACCCCTGGCAGATGAGTTCCTGCAATCCGTGCTGGGCGTGGAGGGAGCGTGGATCTCCGACAAGTCCTCACTCTGGGATTTCACAACGGAAGATTCACTCGACGGTTGCTACGCGAGGATTCGATCCCTTTACGGCGTGGACGCATCCGATGTTCCTGGCGGGAACCTGGCGGACATACTGGAGTGGATTGCCAAGTCGCGGGAGTAGCACAAGATGGCAATGGGAGGAAGGTTCTGATCTCCGGTGCCTATTCCTCCGCCTTCCACACATACGCCCCCGGCTGGGGTAATCCGATATGCGCCAGCACGCGATAGACGAACTGGCGCGCCATCTCCGTGGAGTCGACGGGGTGATTGTAGAAGGCGGGAATGCAGGGAAAGATCACCGCGCCGGCTTCTGCGGCCAGCGTCATGTTGCGCAGATGAATGCGGTTGAAGGGCGTCTCGCGCACGCAGAGAATCAGCGGCCGGCGCTCCTTGAGGGTGACGTCGGCGGCACGGGCGATGAGCGAGTTGGCCAGTCCGTGGGCGATGGCCGCCAGCATGCCCATCGAGCATGGCAGCACAATCATCCCGTTCGACGGATGGCTGCCGCTGGCGATGGCTGCGCCGATGTCGGCGTCGGAGTGCTGGACGGTCTTGCGGGGCGCCGCGCCGAGGAGTTTGTCGTTCTGGAGAAGCTTCTCGAGCAGGTCGTTGCGCCCGCTTACGCCCAGTTCCTCGGCCAGCACACGCAGCGAATTCTCCGAAGCCACGAAGTGGACGCGGGCCACGCGCTCGTCGCCTTCGAGCGCGCGCAGCATCTCGCGGCCAAAGACCGCGCCTGATGCGCCGGTGAGTGCAATTGTTAGGTTCATGAATGAGCACCGTCCCTACGGGACTTCCTGTTTATTTTTGCGTTCCATCACTCCACGCTGAAGCGCGGGGCTATCAACCATTGCGCCTACGGCGCAGATTCCTGGCCGACTTCAACTGAGTGGTCTTACCGACACGATCTTGTCAAAATCCAAGACATAGCCTCCCGAGTTTTCATATTGAGAATAAAGCTCAGGCGAGCTTGAGGAGACTACTTGATATAGCAGCTCGTGCTCGTCGTACTCTCTATCGTAGGTGACAAATAGTACCTTTGCGATAAGTTGTTCGCCCTCGCTTGTCTCGATTCCAACTGTTTTGTCGATATTGTTCTTAAGGCACTGAATCTCAGATTCGGTCACTTTCCCCTCCAAGGAATTGTTCTGCTCTTCTCTTCTACCGCGCAGATTTGAAAAATAGCAGCGACCGCGCCGTAGGCGCAATGGTTGATAGCCCCGCGCTTCAGCGTGGGGTTGGCTGCAATGTGCGATTCAATCGAGTCCCGTAGGGACGATGCCATTTCCTATCACCCGAAGACGTAACGCTCGTCGTATGCGATTCCACAATTGCGCAAGAGAGCGACAAACTCCTGCTCAAAATCACGCTTGCGGTGATGCTCTTCCTGGTTTTGTATGTACCCCTTCACGGCCTCAACCTGCGAAGGACTGACGCTGAACGCTCCGTATCCCTCCTGCCAGGAAAAGCCATCCCCCATCCACCGGGAAGAGCTTCCCTTGAGCTTCTGAACTGCATGGGCAAGGGAGCAGGTCGCCGGCAAGACAAACAACAGATGAACATGATTCGCCGTTCCGCCCGCCTCCACAAGCGAGAAGCCTTCGCCGCGCGCAATGCCGCCCAGGTAGGCATAGAGTTCGGCGGTGCGGGCGGCTGGTATCAGTGGGCGGCGCTCTTTGGTGCTGAAGACGCAATGAATGAAATTGCTCGCGTACGTGTGCGCCATGGTACACCGTCCCTACGGGACTCCAATTCTACAACCCGATTCATTCCCCACGCTGAAGCGCGGGGCTAACCAACCTTGCGCCTACGGCGCGCGTCTCCGGCTGGCCCGAGTTTGCGTTACTCTCCCAGCACTCTCTTGAAGATCGCATCCACATTGCCCAACTGCCGGGTGTAATCGAAGGTCCGAGCCAGCTTCTCCGGGCTAAGCAGAACGGCAATAGCCGCATCCTTGGCAACCTCGTCGCGGAAGACCAGCTCCTCCTTCCACGAGCGCATGGCGTGGGCCTGCACCAGCCGGTAGGCGTCCTCGCGCAGCATTCCGGCCTCGGCCAGGTCGAGCAGCAACTGGCCGCTGAAGATCAGGCCGCCGGTGCTTTCCAGATTGCGCTTCATCCGCTCGGGATAGACCAGCAGCCGGTCGATCAGGCCGGTGGTTTTGGCCAGCAGGTAGTCCGTCAGAATGGTCGAGTCGGGGAAGATCACCCGCTCCACCGAGGAGTGCGAAATGTCCCGCTCGTGCCACAGGGCGACATTCTCGAAGGCCGCCTGCGCATTGCCACGCAACACCCGCGCCAGGCCGCTGATCTGCTCGGCGGTGATCGGGTTCTTCTTGTGCGGCATGGCCGAGGAGCCCTTCTGACCAACGCTGAAGTACTCCTGCGCCTCGCGCACCTCGGTCCGCTGCAGGTGGCGCACTTCCAGGGCGATCTTATCCAGCGTGCTGCCGAGGATTGCCAGCGTGGAGATGTAGGCCGCATGCCGGTCGCGCTGGATGACCTGCGTGGCCACCGGCGCGGGCTTGAGCCCCAGCCGCGCGCAGATGCGTTCCTCGTGCTCCGGCTTCAAGTGGCCGAAGGTTCCCACGGCGCCGCTGAGCTTGCCCACGCGCATATCTTCGGCCGCCGCGTCGAAGCGGGCCAGGTTGCGCTCCATCTCCGCGTACCAGTTGAGCAGCTTGAGACCGAAGGTGGTGGGCTCGGCATGAATGCCGTGGGTGCGGCCGATGGTGGGCGTGTGCTTGAACTCGATGGCGCGCCGTTTGAGCGCAGCGAGTAGAGCGGCGATGCCGGAATGAATCAGCGCGGAAGCCTCCGCGACCTGCAAGGCCTGCGCCGTATCCACTATGTCGTTCGAGGTCAGCCCGTAGTGCAGCCAGCGGGATTCGGCTTCGAGCCCTTGCGCCTTGAGGGATTCTGCGACAGCGGTAGTGAAGGCGATCACGTCGTGCTTCACCTCGGCCTCGATCTCCTGCACGCGGGCCGCCGAGCAGCTTGCGCGGGTGGCAATGGTCTCGGCTGCCGAGGCGGGAATCACGCCGTCCTCGGCCAGTACCGTGCTTGCCGCCGACTCCACACGGAGCCAGCAGCGGTACTTATTCTCATCGGTCCAGATGCTGCCCATCGCCGGGCGGGTATAGCGGTCGATCAAGGGAGGACTCCTTACCGGAGCCGCATTGCGCGGCCTCTACCAACCCTCCATTGTAAGAGGAAGACGCCGTCAGGCGCGAGGAATGCCCAGCCGTTCGTGCAGCTCATCCACAAGCAGCCCGCGACCCGGTACGTAGGGCTGGAACCATTCGCCGTCGATGACCAGCTGCGGAACGGCCCGCTTGCCCACGCGGCGCACCACCTCGGCCGAGGCATCCGGGTCGCGGTCCACATCGATCTCGCTGTACGCAATGCCGTGCGAATCGAGAAACTTCCTGGCCGCCCGGCAGTCCGGACACCAGGAAACCGCATACATTTGCACGTTCATGCGCTCATTCTACCCGCTTCCCTCTGCTACCATCAGGGACAATGACCGCAGGCGAGATGAAAGAGCTGCTGAAACTGGAGCCGCACCCGGCGGAGGGTGGCTTCTTCCGGCAGACGTACGTCGCAGCTGAGACTGTTGACCTGCCGCGCGGCCCGCGCCAGCTGGGTACGGCGATCTACTACCTGCTGGCGCCGGGAACCTTCTCCGAGATGCACGTCCTGGAGTCGGACGAAATCTTCCACTTCTACCTCGGCGATCCGGTGGAGATGTTGCAGCTATACCCCGATGGGCGCTCCGCTGTCTTTACGCTTGGGCCGGATTTGGCGGCTGGCCAGCAGGTGCAACTGGCCGTTCCCGCCGGAGTGTGGCAGGGCGCGCGGCTGATTGGCGACGGCAAGGCTGCCCTCCTCGGCTGCACCGTAACTCCCGGCTTCGACTACGCCGACTACCGCAGCGGGGTTTATGCGGAGTTAGCCGCGAAATGGCCACAGGAAGCGGAAAGGATCAGGGCACTAACACGGCGCTAAGACATCTGCCGCTCGCGCATGAGACTCCGATATAACTCCGGCGGCTCATCGCCGCGGCGTTTCCCATTGGCCAGAGCGGGCCGAGCGGAAGATGGCCTCGATGACGGCCATGTTCTTGATGGCGTCTTCGACGGAGACCGGACTTTCGCCGTCCTCAAGCACGGCCTTGGAGAAGGCGTCGCCCTGCAGGGTGTACTGATCGCAGACCGGGAAGGTTTCCATGGTAATTCCGCCGCCGAAGAGGTCGCCGCTGGCGTCGATAAAGAGGCGTGTGGGGCGGTCGGGAGGCGCGTTGCAGGGGATCTCGATCTCGATGCGCCCGCGCGTGCCGAGGAAGTGGATGCGCTGATAGGGAACCAGCTGCGTGCTGCATGTGAAGATGGACTGACCGGCGGGGAACTCAAGAATTGCCGAGGTGAGGCGGTCGGTGCGCATCCCGGGATCGCGGTCGATGGCGGCGACGACGCGCGTGGGCTCCTGCGCGAAGGCGTAGCGCGAGGCGTGAATGAGATAGCAGCCGATGTCCATGAGTGCGCCGCCGCCGCACTCCGCCTGGTTTCGGATGTTGGAAGGGTCGATATTGAAGTAACTGAAGAAGCCGGCGATGGAGCGCAGTTCTCCGATGCGGCGCTCTTCGAGCAGTTCGCGGAGGCGGAGCCATTGGGGATGACAGTCGACCATGAAGGCCTCGCCGATCTTGACTCCGGTGCGGGCGCGAACGGCGAGTAGGGTTTCGGCCTCCGCCACGGTGAGGCTGAGGGGCTTCTCGCAAAGGACGTGCTTACCGGCCTCGGCGGCTTTGATGGTCCAGGGGACGTGGAGCTGATTGGGAAGAGGATTGTAGATGGCGTTGATGTTGGGGTCGGCGAGGAGTTCCTCGTACGAGCCGTAGGCCGCCGGGATGCCGAGGGCGGCTGCCGCCTCCCGAGCCTTGGCAAGATCGCGGGATGCGATGGCGGCAATATGGGTGTGCCGGCCCCGCTGCATGGCGGGGATAACTTTTTTGAGGCCGATGTTAGCGGTGCTGAGTACGCCCCAGCGGAGCACCTTTGACCTATGACCACCTGAGACGATCCGTGACGCAGATTCCGGCTGAGCGTTCTGTGCCTTGCGCAGCATGAGTACCTCCTATTTTTACTTCCCCGCTTATCTCGCACCCGGCGCGGTGAGTTATGCAATGCCGACTTCAAATCGCTGGAATCAATACTACGTCTGGAAGGCAACGCCCAGCTCCCTGGTCATGATCGGTTCCACCTGGTTATCGAGGGTCGACGCGTCGTATCCTAGGATGGATTCAAGCAACATGCCGTAGTACAAAGCGGTGAATCCCCAGAAGCGAGTCTGACCCAGCCCTTCGCCGGTCTCGGCGTTATAGTACTCGCGCAGGACGGGGTTCTTGAGCAGGGCCATGTTGAAGAGGCGCGTGGCCAGCTCGCGGGCCTCGGCATGATACCCATAGCGGCGCAGACCCTGGAAGATCATGTAGTTGGTAGGCGCCCAGGTGGGACCGCGCCAGTTACATTCATGGTGCGAGCCTTGGTAGTAATCCGGCTCGGTTTTGGCATAACTGGCCACCGGGTAGTTGAGCCAGAACTCATTGGGATTGAGCAGATGTTCATGGATCATGCGCTTGGCGCGCTGGTGCGTGGCCGCGCCGGCAAACAGGGGCATGAAGTTAGTGGCCGACTTCACGTAAACGCGCTTGCCGGTCTTCTCATTGCGGTCGAAATATATGCCCTGCTGCTCATCCCAGAATGTGGCGTTGATGAGCTTTGCCACCTGGCCGGCATGATGAGTGAAAGCCTTGCTGTCCGCCGTGAGGTTCAGGCGCGCGGCGATCACCGACATGGCGCGCAGCTCGCGAATGAGATACGAGGCCAGATCGACGCCTTCGATTTCAAATGCGCCGAGAGCGCCGCCGCGCGACCATTGGTTGTCGGTGCCGGCTGCATCGGCGGAGTTCCAGACGGGCAGGCCGTTGTGGTCCGAGTCATAGGAAAACCATTTGTCGATGTACTTGACCAGGCGGCCGTAGTAGTTGCCGCGCAGCCACTCGTAGTCGTCGTGGTTCTGCTTGGCGCCGAGCACGACCAGTTGCGCCAGGAAAGGCTTGAACTGCTGGCGGTCGCGCTGCTTGATCAGGCTGCGGTTCACATAGCCGTCGGGCTGCTCACGATTCAGAAACTCCTTGAGGTTGGTGAAGCAGTAAGTCCAAACTCCGTAGTAAGAAAGATAGAGATTCTCGAAGTAGAGATCCCAGTCGTAGAACTCGTTGTAGGGATAGCCGGTGAGGAAGGTGCCCTCGACGCCGGGAATATGCCGCAGGCCGTGCGCATGGATGTCGGCGTTCACCGCGTGCAGACGGTGGTTGAGTTCGGCCCATTCGCTCGCGCCGATCTGGGCGTAAAGGGCCTTTGCCGCGGGCGTGGAGGCGGCCGGGACCGGTCCGAAGGCAGGCGGCGAAACAGCAGTAGCAACGGATTGCGCGAGATCGCGAAGAGGCATGGATGCGCAGCCGAGAAGCGATGCGGAGCCGGCAAGCAGTTGGCGCCGTGTAATGGTCATGAATGCTTCCTCCATTTTTAATGGTGGGCGCAATCGTGCGGCGCTCCGGGAGTCAGGCCAGCATACCAGACTCCCCCGCACCGGGTCACTTGCCGGCGAACTAGGGAGCGTTTTTAACGTAAAGATCGCAGCCGTATCCCCGCTGGGTGTTGGAGATTCTGTGCCCGAAGAAAGTTATCCAAAGGTGCTCCGGTGCCGGTTGGATCAGATGAAAATCTGCTGCATTCAGCCCGCTAGGGAAAGGACGCACACTCCCTGGCCCTCCTTTGAAACCATAATAGCAATTGGCTACCGCCTCTAGCTGGCTCATGGACATGTCATCATCATGAACCTGGATGCCGTTACGGTGAACATCAAGGTCAAAAGTGCCGAACATGTGGTGGAACTCGGGTTTGTAAAGGTCGTAATCGCCTCCGATGACGGAAACCATTGCATCCGGTGAAGGCAAATGCGCTAGCAGATAGGAGGGTTGTTGGAGCGAGGCCAGATAGGATGAACGTTGTTCAATGCGAAACAGCACGCTAATTCCATAACCAGGCAGGTCGATAAAGATAATGGCCGCAATTGGAAGCGAGAGCCCCTGGATAGATAGCCTGCTACTCCATTTTCCGGCGATCAGTAGACCGGATGGAATGAAAAATGCCAGCAACGTTAGATAGTTCGGCTGAAACGGGAAAAGAATTATGGTAAGGAGCGCGCTGGCAAATCCAGCCGCAAGCAGGATCCATTCAGTTTCAACGAACTTCTTTCTATTAACCAGCGTCCATGCCATAAACATCATAAGAACAATCGGGGAAAATAGCCAAGCAGTCCTAAAGAAGAGAGTAGGGAGACTTGGAGTAGTAAGCGCTACTAGAAAAGGGACGGCCATAAACTTTTGCAAGTAGTTCTTATGGGTCTGCAGGGCAATCCCCAATCCGGTACGGTACCCAAATGCATGGTTGGCAAAACGCGTGAGAGAAGTTGGGTCTGTGGAATGGTATAGGAGCGCAATCGGAATCAGTACGAGCGCGGCAGATAGAGCAGCGATTCCAGCCTGAATCACTGTGAGCGACCATCGCCTGGGATTCTTCCAATTCTGTAACAGGAACAATGCGGCCACCCAAACCGACACCACAATGGCGCCAAAAGGCTCGGAAAGAAAGGTGAGGCCGATAAGGATTCCTGCCAGTACCGCGCTTGTCCCCGGCCGCGCGGCGTAGGCAATTGCAGCACAGGCTATTAGATAGCAGAGAGCCTCCGGCCGATCATATCTGATAAACGCTATTGGGAAGACTCCGATCAGAATAGCAGTATAAGTCTTAAGCCTTCCACTATATCCACAGCTTGTTACCCAAATAGAGCGCCAATCCAGCAGATGCCACTCCAAGAAGATAATTGAAAATTGTTCCGGCATATGCATTGCGTGGAAATATAAATAAATATCCCGAGAACAAGAGCGGCATAAGCGGTGTGTAGTGCGAATAAAGCCTAGGAGTCAGATCGTGCATGTACGGCAACCCCGCCGACTCAAAGGAACCGGTGGAGGCTAAATTCCAACCCGGATCTCGAAACATCATCACATCCTCTCCGCTTTTAGCTGGAGCTATTAGTAAAGAAATGATCAGCCACCCCAAGGTACAAATCGCAAACATAAACCAACAGTGGGAAGTTTTCATTTATCCGAAATCTCCTCTTTCAGCACCGATTCCCTGAAATTGTACCACTCATGAGGCAAATTACAAGAACAAAACTACGTTCGTTGTCGAAAAAGGACCCGTACAAGAAAGCCATTGACTGAGCCATTGCACAGGCAGAGACGGGTGAGCAAAGGAGATTTAGATCTTCTAACCCTACATCCTGAGACACACAGCCCTAACCCAACTTGCCAGTTCCGGCTGCAACGTGTTCACACTGGCTCGAACCGCCGGGCATTTCTCAATCCCCATCACGGAGCGGTATGTCCATTTTCTAAACGGACGCGATTGAGTAGGCATTCCTCCAAGAGGCGCAGTCGGCATTCCCGGAACATACACCAGTAAACCGGCAGGCGCAGTTTTCCGGCGGGTAGGCACAGTTTTAGGCACTGTCCATAATTAATAATCTAGGGAATGGCCGCAAGTTATTGGTGCAAAGGGGGACTCGAACCCGCAGGATTGCTCCGCCAGATCCTAAGGTACGGCGAACGTAGAATCAACACCTTAGCTGAACTTGCCTGAGTTTGTGCATGTCTGCAATCATTGGATTAACCATTCGCGCTATCGGAGCCGATACAATCCGGTGTAAGGCCTCGCTGGCGTAGAACCGGGCACAGTCGAAAACGGCTGCTTTCGTTCTCGCCATTCCGCTCCGATGGCTGGGAATTTGACTCCCATCATGGCGGCGTCGCTATTGGTTTAGACGCGCTTGCGTTTTCTTATTCCCTGGGAGCATTGTTTCTGCCATGCAAGAGGTTCTTTCAAAAACCGTTGATGCAAAGGTTCCCCTATGCGGACAGGAGTTCTACGAGTTGCGCCTTTACGATTCGGATTGCGCCGGAGAGCCTGTTTTTTGTGTGCAAGAGGCCCGCGCCCGGTGGGATGAGGACAGCGGGCAACCAGTGCGGGATCAGGTTTACAACGCACAATTCCTAACGCTCAAAGAGGCCAAAGAGCATTACGCGGAGCGGAGGGGCGCCCTGGCTGAAAAGGGATTCATCTACTCGGATATGGACCTCCTCTGAGGACGATAGGGGGAAACGGCGCGGACTTTCCCTGATGCGCGGGCTTCCCCTTTGCTCATCCCGTCAAATCCGTTCAAGCCCACGCTCAAGCGCCCTCGCGGCGCGACCGGATCGCGGATACCGCGCCGCGGTTGACGCGCCATGTCGAACTGGCGGCGAAGCCGGAGCCGGGAAGTGTTTGTCGAGCGGATGGGACTGTGCTGAGGCGGGCCGGGGGGTATATCATGGCGGGAACTGCTGAGGGAGGAAGACACACGTGAAGCTGGCAGCGATGTTTCTCGCAATAACCGGGATGGCGGTGGTTTTGACGGCGCAGGAGTCGGGTCCGCTTTCCCGGGTCACGCTGGTGGTTCGCACCACCAAGGCCATCAACTATCGCCACTTGAGCGGACCAACGAAGATCGACTTTCGCGGCACGGTTTTGCAATCGCAGGCCCACGGGGAAGCCCGCGTGGAGAGCAGGCGGGGAGCGGTGCGCATTCAGGCGCAGTTCGAGAAGCTCGAGCCCGCGGCGCGCTTCGGCTCGGGATTTTTGACCTATGTGCTGTGGGCCGTCTCGCCGGAAGGGCGCGCGGACAACTTGGGCGAGCTCATGCTCGAGGGCCAGAAGAGCAAGATGGATGTTACCGAGCCGATGCAGGCCTTCGCATTGATCGTGACCGCCGAACCGTACTTCGCCGTGTCGCAGCCGAGCGAGGTGGTGGTGATGGAGAACGTGGTGCGGCCGGACACGGTGGGCAGCGTCGAGGAGATGGACGCCAAGTTCGACCTTCTGCAACGCGGACAATACGAGACCACGGTTCAGGCCGGCTACGAGGCGCCCGCGGTCAGCTCGCGGATTCCGCTCAGCTTGCTGGAGGCGCGGAACGCATTGGAGATCGTCAAGGAGGCCGGCGGCGAACAATATGCAACGGAGAGTTTTCAGAAAGCCTCCGAGCTGCTGAAGACAGCCGAGAGCTACCTGACCCAGAAGGGCGATAAAAAGGAAATCGACACGGCGGCCAGGGAAGCGGTCCAGACCGCGGAGGACGCGCGCATCATCACCGTGAAGCGGCGCGAAGAGGAACGGCTGGCGCAGGAGCGCCAGGCGGCGGCGGACCGGGAAGCGCAGGCCAAAGCGCAGGCCGAAGCGTCGGAGAAGGCGCGCCTGGAAGCGCAGCTTACCGCCGAGCGCGCGGCTCGGGAGAAGGCCGAGGCGGAAGCGGCCCGCGCAGCCGCCGAAGCGCAGCAGCAGGCGGCTCAAGCCGACGCCGAGCGGGCGCGCAAGCAGGCCGAAGACGCGGAACGCGCGCGGCGACAGGCGGAAGCGGAAAAGAGCGACTTGCGCAAGCGCCTGCTGGACCAGCTCAATTCGGTCTTGCAGACGCAAGATACGGCGCGGGGACTGATCGTCAACATGTCGGACGTGCTCTTCAGTTCGGGCAAATACACGCTCCAGCCGGCGGCCCGCGAGAAGCTGGCCAAGATCTCCGGAATTGTCCTGGCGCATCCGGGCCTGAACCTCGAAGTCGATGGGCACACCGACAACGTGGGCAGCGCCGAGTTCAATCAATTGCTCTCCGAGCAGCGCGCCGCCGCGGTGCGGGAGTTCCTGGTGCAACAGGGCCTTTCCGAGTCGTCGGTGACCTCACACGGATTCGGAATGTCGCAGCCCGTGGCAACCAACGACACGCCCGAAGGCCGGGCGCAGAACCGCCGCGTCGAGCTGGTGGTCACCGGCGAGGGGATTGGCGGCGGAACCGGGACCCCGGCAGTTCCCTAGCCTGAGGCCGCGCCGGCGCAGCCTTGATGATCGCGGATCGATAACGGCGCTCAAGCCGCCGGGGCTGCTCCGCTTCGGCTGTCGCGGTTCGTCCACACGCCTCGCGCGAGGCTCCATCCCCAGGCGGACGCGATTGAGCGGGCAGTCCACCAAGTGGAGCAGGGGACATGGCCGGAACCTTCACCGGCGAACCGGCGGGCGCAGCTTTCCGGAGGATGGGTACGATTTACGCACAGTGCATAATCGGCAATCTAAGAAATGGCCGTAAGTTGTTGGTGCGAAAGGGGGGACTCGAACCCCCATGGATTGCTCCGCCAGATCCTAAGTCTGGTGCGTCTGCCAATTCCGCCACTTTCGCAGTGCGTTTAAATCATTCATAATAGACTACTTATCTAATGAAACTGCCCTTTGAATTCTCCGCTTTGCTGGCCGGATACCGATCTAAGGACCAGTCCTTCTGACGAAACGAGCCGGTCCACGACAAGCTGCTCACGTTCTGGGGCTAGGTGTGCATAGCGCATCGTCATTTGGATTGTCGCATGACCCACCCCAGCAAACAAGAACCGCTTGCCGGGGACTCCAGTTAGAGCAGGAGAATGGCAAGCTGAAGAGGCTAGTCGCTGAGCTGAAGGAAGTGCAGGTGCTGGCTGAACGTTGGCGAGTCAATTACAACACCGAACGGCCTCTCTCATCGTGTATCCCGCTATATGTTTCACCGCAGTGTCCCGAAGCGGGATGCAAGCGGCAACATTCTGAAATGGTTTGGATCGAGCATCGACATTTAGAACCGCAAGCGGGTCGAGGAAATAGTCCGGCAAAGCGAAGCGGAACTCAAGGGGACCTGCGGTCGCCTTTAGCCAAGGGTGGACGAATGATCGTCGATGAAAGAGGCCGTCCCAAAGTAAACTTGTGGCCGGAGGATCTGCGATGAGAGCCGCCGTATTCGATTCCAGATCGCGCATTCCCGGCAGTTGGGTTTCGATCGAAGATCTCCCGCGGCCCCAGCCGCAACCCGGAGAGGTGCTGCTCAAGATCATGGCGTGCGGCGTCTGCCGCACCGATCTGCACATCGTCGAAGCCGATCTGCCGCCCATCCGGCCGCGCATCGTTCCCGGTCATCAGATCGTGGGTGAAGTCGTCGAAGGCGCAACCCCCGAACTGCCCAACGGAACGCGCGCCGGCGTCTCCTGGATGGGCGGGGTGGACGGCGATTGCTGGTACTGCCGTCACCAGATGGAGAATCTCTGCGATCATCCCGTATTCACCGGCTACTCGGTCGATGGCGGCTACGCGGAGTTGGCATCGGTTCGCGCCGATTTTGCGATTCCGTTGCCGGCGGGCATGGACGCTTCCCACGTCGCCCCGCTGCTGTGCGCGGGCATCATTGGCTTCCGCAGCCTCCGCGTCGCCGGAGTCGAGCGCGGGGAGCGCGTCGGGCTCTTCGGCTTTGGCAGCTCGGCGGCGCTGGCCATTCGCATCCTCCAGTCCTGGGACTGCGCGGTCTATGTCGTCACCCGCGGCGAGTCTCATCGCAAGGCCGCTCAGTCGCTGGGCGCTGCCTGGGTGGGCGACGAAGATTCCCGGCCGCCCGTCGAGCTGGATCGCGCCATCACCTTCGCTCCCAGCGGAAAGGTGGTCGTCAGCGCTCTCGCCGCCCTGCGCAAGGGCGGGGTGGTAGCCATCAACGCCATTCACCTGGATCAGATGCCCGCCTTCGATTACGACAAGCTGCTCTGGGGCGAACGCCAGATGCGCAGCGTGGCCAACATGACCAGGCAGGATGCCCGCGACTTTCTGGCCTTGGCTAACGATCTGAGTTTTCGTCCTCGTGTCGCCACGTTCTCACTGGACGACGCGAACAAGGCGCTTGAGGCAGTAAAGCATGAGACCGCGGATGGATCGGCAGTGATTGTTCTCTAGAACCACTCTCGCCAACGCATCTTGAGAGTAAACGCTTGCTTTTTGAGGGAAGTTGAAACAAATCAGAGGTCTGGCCGATCTAAGGGATGCACAGTGGGTGTACGTCGAACCGTCCGTGAAGTGGGGTCAGGAACAGAGGCAGCGGCACGATAGGCGGGGTGGCCGCTGGAGCGACGAACCGCGGAAAGTCTTTCATGGCGTCTTGTGGATTCTGTCAGGCGGCGCATGGGCAGGATTTACCGGCGCGATACGGCTCCTCTCAGACCTGTCATAGGCGCTTCCGGCAGTGGCAGTGCTGGGGCGCGCTGCATAGAGTATCCAGTTTTTTCCAATCCTCGGGGGCCGTTTCAATCTACCTGTTCGCGGAGCGCCATAATAGACCGAAACGCGCTGAGGTATTCTCGATTGGGGCGGTCGAGCGCAAGTTGAGCGGCGGCGCAAAGGAGCGGAAATGAAAGGGAATCGAGCGGAATGCGGCTTCCGAGCCGTTGCGGGGCGATGCATCCTGCTGTCTGGCTTGTTTTTGCCGTGCTGCGGGGTGGTTGCGCAGAACAGCCAGGCCACGGCGAGTCAGCCCGCGCCGGCCAGTCAACAGCAGCCCGGCGCGCAGGCCGTTCTGCCAGCCGCCCAGCCGGCTGCTGGGCCCGCCGCTCTGCCGGGCAAGGAGACGATCCCGGCTCTTTTCCTGAGCGACATTCATTTTGAGCCGTTCTGGGATCCAGGCAAGGTCTCGCAATTGGCCGCGGCCCCGGTGAGCGCGTGGAATGCGATTCTGGCCGCGCCGCCGTCAGCGGATCGCCAGCAGCGGTTTGCCGCACTCCAGCAAACCTGCCCCACCCGCGGCGAAGATACGTCTTATCCATTGCTGGAATCCAGCTTGCGGGCCGTGAGAGCCATGCAGGCCGGCGCCGCCGGGGCCAGGTTCGCGACCGTGAGCGGCGATCTGATTGCGCACGCATTCGACTGCAAGTACAGCGCGCTGTTTCCCCATTCCTCGCCGGGCGATTACCGAGCCTTTGTGGAGAAGACGCTGAATTACGTAATCGAGGAACTGGGCGGCGCGCTGCCCGGCGTGCCGGTCTATGTGGCGCTGGGAAACAACGACTCGGATTGCGGCGACTACCGGCTGGATGCCCATAGCGAGTTCCTGTCGGATACTGGCAGGGAGGTTGCCAAGGGTTTCCCGGCATCTGAACGGCAGGACGCGGAGGAGACCTTTGCCGCCGGGGGCTATTACAGCGTCGCCCTGCCGGCTCCCATCGACAATACCCGCCTCCTGGTATTGAACGATCTGTTCATGTCGAGCAAGTATTCAACTTGCGCGGGCAAGGCCGACACAACCGCGGCGGAGGCGCAGCTAGGCTGGCTTCAGAAACAACTGACCGAGGCCCGCGGCAACAAGCGGAAGGTATGGGTGATGGGCCACATTCCGCCGGAAATCTATTTACATGGGACCGTCGCCAAAATGCGCGACGTTTGCGGCGGCGCGAGGCCGGAGATGTTTCTTTCTTCGGAAAGGATGGCGGACGAACTGGTCGAGTTCAGCGACGTGGTTGAACTGGCCATCTTTGCGCACACGCACATGGATGAGGCGCGCATTTTGAAGGCGGATAGCGATGCCAGCCCTGCAACGGCGCAGAAGAGCGTTGCGGTCAAGATGGTCCCATCCATCTCGCCGATCGACGGAAATGCCCCGTCGTTTACAGTGGCCCGCATCAATCCTTCTTCGGCGGCGCTGGTGGACTATCGGGTGTTTGCGGCGTCGAACCAGACTGGCGTGAATGCAGCCTGGAAGGAAGAGTACGATTACGGGCGGACTTATCATCAGGCCGCATTCTCCGCCGCTGCGGTGAGCCAAATGATCGCCGGTTTCCAGGCCGATCCCGGCGCGATGACGGACGCCAGTCGCGCCTATATGCGCAACTTCTTTGTGGGCGACGCTTCGCCCCTGCTCAAACTGGTTTGGCCGCAATATGTTTGCAGCCTGTCAAATCACTCCGCGGAGGGATTCAAATCGTGCATGTGTCCAGCCGCTCGGTGAGCGGCGCCGCAAGCGAGAGCTTTCCCGCTTCCACCAACCGGCGGTCAGGCCCCGCCATCGCTATCCCCACGGGCCTGATCTTGCGCGGAGATCGAGGCTTCGCCGTCAGGCTCATCGTGCGTCGGACAGAAGCGCCGGTTGACACCGGGTCCCGCATTTGCGAAACTCAGACTTGCCACAGGTTCAGCGGAAAGCATGGACCTGTGTACCGCGCCGAAGTGGCGGAATTGGCAGACGCGCGTGGTTCAGGTCCACGTACTCGCAAGGGTGTGGGGGTTCGAGTCCCTTCTTCGGCACCATGAGTTTTGGATGCATTAAAATGAGCCGCCTAAGGGCGGCTCTAATCATTTATTAGTTAAGTTGTAGTTAGGTGAAGCCGTGATTTGCGTGATTTCGAATCCATTTCACGTACACCTTCCCCGTCAACTCTGCACGCAGCGGCTTATGCGGCAAATCCGCTAACTAGCCAATTCGCTCGCTCGCGGCCTGCGAAACATCTTCCAGAACTCAATAAACCCTTTCAGGCGCACCACTTGGAAGTAATCGTTGGCGAGCAGGTAGAAGATCGCGGCCAGGACGGTTATCCCATGCAGCGTATCGGCGCCGAGCTGGTCGCTGAAGGGCAGGGGCGCGGCGGAGAGCACCATGGCCAGGACGAGAAGCGCCAGCTTCACGATGCCCATCACCAGGTCGATCTCGACCAGCTTGCTCGTGAACGGCTTGCCCAGCCGCAGGCTGCGCGCCAGCGCTTGAGTGGGGTTGCAGTCTTCAAGCAGCATCAGGATCGGTGCGATTGCGACCGGCCAGCTCAGCAGCGCCCACGCCGTGAAGAATCCCAGGGAAAGAAAGATCGCCCAGATGGAGAAACCCACCAGGTCCGGCTCGCCGGCGGCGGCGATGTGGTTGGCCGCGGCCCATTGCATGGAGCGGGTCCAACCCCATGTTGTCGCGGCGAAGAGGGCCAGCCAAGCCGCTTGCAGGACGATCATCGCAACTGGCCGAAGACGCAGTGATGGTTCCAATCGCTTCAGAACCAGGCTGCGGCCCAGCCCGGAGACCACGATCCAGGCCAGCGCGGCCAGCGGCAGCAGCCAGCGCAGCACGGCAGAGAAGTGCGGCTGGTAGAGCGCCCAGGCGTGGGCCAGCTGCACCGCCGCGACCCAGGGGTTCTGCGCGTCGATGGCATTGAGCCCCGCGGATTCGAGCGGAAGAACAATGAGAATCCGCCGCGCCTGCGTCCAGCAAACAACCAGAAAAGGAATGCCGAAGAGCCAGCGCCAGGCCACTTCGATGGCCGTGAGGGAAGGCCGCGCCAAGACCCAGCCCATCTGGCCAACGAGCGACTGAGTTCCGCGCAGCGGAGCAGGCACGGCTAATTCACCACCAGGTTCACAGCCTTGCCGGGAACCACGATCACCTTGGCCACGGTCTTACCCTCGGTGCGCGACTGAACTTTTTGCGCGGCCAGCGCCGCTGCTTCAATGGCCTTGGAATCGGCGTCGGCAGCCACTCGCACCACCTCGACCAGCTTGCCGTTGATCTGCACGGGAATCTCCAGTTCGTCTTCTTTGGCCAGTTCCGGATCGCTCGCGGGCCACGGCGCGCGCAGAATCGGGGTCCCCGGCGACTCGGGGTGAGGGGACGGGTCTTTGTCGCCGGGGTGAAGCACCGCGCCTTCTTCGCCCAGAGTCTCCCAAAGCTCTGCCGCAAGATAGGGCGCAAACGGCGCCAGCAGCAGCGTGAGGGAGCGCAGCAACTCCAGCAACACCGGCGCGGGAACTTCGCCCGCCGCCAGTTGCGCGTCCGCGGCCTGAACCTCGTTGACCAGTTCCATGATGGCCGCCACGCAGGTATTGAAGTGCCAGCGGCCCTCAAAGTCGAGGGTGATCTTGGCGATGGTCTGATGCAGCTTGCGGAGGAGTTTCAGTGAAAGTCCCACGGGGGCTTCCACTGTCTGGCCCCGGCTGGATCGTGCCACCGGCGCATACTTCACCGTCAGCCGCCAGATGCGACCCAGGAAGCGGCTTACCCCGGCCACGCCGTCCTCCTGCCAGTCCAGGTCGCGGTCCGGCGGAGCGGCAAAAAGCGCATACATGCGCGTGGAGTCGGCGCCGTAGCGGGCAACCATCTCGTCGGGCGAGACCACGTTGCCCTTGGACTTCGACATCTTGGCGCCGTCCTTGATGACCATGCCCTGGGTGAAGAGCCGCCGCACCGGTTCGTCGTTCTCGACGAGCCCCAGGTCGCGCATCACCTTGGTCCAGAAGCGCGAGTAGATCAGATGCAGAATGGCGTGCTCCACGCCACCGATGTACTGGTCGATGGGAAACCAGTACTTCGCCTTCTCCGGATCGAAGGGCTCGCCGGCGTTCTTCGCGTCGATATAACGGTAAAAATACCAGCTGGAGTCGACAAAGGTGTCCATTGTGTCGGTTTCGCGCCGCGCCGGGCCGCCGCACAGGGGGCAGGTGGTTTCGACGAACCCCGGCACACGGCTTAACGGCGAGCCGCCTTGCAAGGTAATTTCAACCTTCGAGGGGAGCACCACCGGCAACTGCTCGTCCGGCACTGGCACAATACCGCCCGAGTGGCATTCAAATTCGCAGTAAACCATGGGGATCGGCGTGCCCCAGTAGCGCTGGCGGCTCACGCCCCAATCCTTCAGCCGGAAGGTAACGGCAGCCGCTCCAAACCCTTGGCGCACTGCGATCCTTTGCAACTGTCTTTGGGCCTGCGCGCAGCTCATGCCATCATAGTCGCCGGAGTTCACCAGCACACCCTCTTCCGAGACAAATGGCAGGCGATCGCCGCCCTCGATCTCCTGGGCCGGCTGAATGACCCGGCGGATTTCCAGTCCGTACTTCGTGGCGAACTCGAAGTCCCGCTCATCGTGGGCCGGAACGCTCATGATGGCGCCCGTGCCGTAATCGGCCAGGATGTAGTTGGCTACCCATATGGGCAGGCGCTGGTTGTTGTAGGGGTTCACGGCAAAGCGCCCGGTGGGAACGCCGTGCTTCTCGATCGCGCCCAAATCCCCGGTTTCCCTGGCCTTCTGCTGTTGATCGAGCAGCTCATCGACCTGCGCCTTCAGCTCGGGATTGGCTCCCGTGAACTCAGCCACCAACTCATGCTGGGGCGCCAACTGAACACTGGTCGCGCCAAAGATGGTATCCACGCGGGTGGTGAAGACGCGAATTCGCTTGCGGTCCGATTCCTGCACCTCCGCGTCTTCCAGGAAGAAGTCGACCTCAGTCCCTTCACTGCGGCCGATCCAGTTGCGCTGCATGGTGCACACCTTGTCCGGCCATCCATCCAACTGGTTCAGGCCCTCGAGCAGTTCCTCGGCGTAGGCGGTGGTGCGCAGGAACCACTGCTCCAGATCGCGCTGCTCCACCTTGGCGCCTTCGTGGCGCCAGCAGCAGCCGTCCACCACCTGCTCGTTGGCCAGCACCGTGGCGCACTCCGGGCACCAGTTCACTTTGCTCTTCTTGCGGTAGACCAGCCCATTTTCGTACATGTGCAGGAAAAACCACTGGTTCCAGCGGTAGTAGTCGGGCAGGCAGGTGGTCACCTCCGTCGCCCAGTCGTAGCCCAGGCCCAGCCGCTCCATCTGCCGCTTCATGGCGGCAATGTTCCCCAGCGTCCACTGGCGCGGCGGCGTATTGTTTTTGAGCGCGGCATTCTCGGCGGGCAGCCCGAAGGCGTCCCAGCCCATGGGGTGCAGCACGTTGTAGCCGCGCATCCACATGTGCCGGGCCAGCGCGTCGCCGATCGCGTAGTTGCGCACGTGCCCCATGTGCAACTGCCCGCTGGGGTAGGGCAGCATCTCCAGGACGTAATACTTGGGCTTGCCGCAATCCGCGGGTTCGGCCGCATACAAGGTGGGGTCCGAGGCCCACCGCTGCTGCCATTTGGGTTCAATCGCCGCCGGGTCGTAATGCAGTTCTGTCTCTTCCGCCATGATCTATTCAGTGTAAACGGGGGACGGCTACTGTGCGGGCGGTGGAGGCGACGGCTTTGCTCCCGGCACAACGCCGCAGCTATATGCGTGCCCATTCATCTTTGTAATTGTGCGGCCTGCCGGCACCTGGAAGAGACTCGCATCCGGCTCAGCCTGCGTGAATTTCACTAGTTCCCGCGTCGATCTGTCCGCCGGCCCTGCATCGCTAACCACCCTTACCAGCAGCCCGTCCAGTGCAGGATCCGTCGCCGTCCACACCTCGTTGGTGCGAAGATGCGGCTGGTCACCGATCCGGAAGATCGATGGCATGAAGCTCACCTGCCCGCCATGCACCGGTATCGCCAGAATCGTCGCCGTTCCAAGATTTTTGATGGGCGGTTGTTCGACTCCCCCCGGATGCAGTGGACCGATCGCCCTCATCTTCCTCGAGCACTCAGTATCCTCGCCAACGTCCGGCGCATTCACCGCCAACGCCCCCGTTCCTGGCAGACTCCAATAGCTCAGTGTGTGACTCACTGGATCAGAGACGTGAATTTGTGTCTTTGGCGGCTGGTCTCCGGTTGAAGGTCTAGTTGTGATTGCTATCATCCTGCGGCCCTGCGAGTCGACGGCATCCACTTCGGTTGACTCCGTGGTGCTGGTCGTTCCCTCACGCTGCGTCGCCACGCTCGTAATCCTGTACTCCGCTGTATAAGGCAGCTTCGCAACTTGCACGGAGTTTCCCTGCGCAACGGCTTGTGTCCCGCTTCCCGGAGCCTGTCCCGCAGCGAATAGCGCTGAACCGGCAACAGCTGCCAAAGTCAACATTTCACAGATGCTTCCGCGCATAACTTACCTCTTACGCCAGATTCAATGGCACATACAGTCTGACGCCCAGTCTGACGCCATGCAAGCAAGAAAGCAAGCCGAGGTAGTCGAAAGATTATTCCACCAGGCTCTTCAGCACGCGCACGTTCCGCTCCTCGTCGCCGGGTTCGTCGACCGGGGTTTCGGCGATGAAGGCGGCGTGCGCAAAGCGCTGGTCGTTGAGCAGCCGCCGGAAGGGTTCGAGGCCTATCGTGCCCTGGCCGATGTGCTCATGCCGGTCGAGCTTGGACCCGCGCGCGGCCTTGGCGTCGTTGCAGTGCCAGACGCGCACCGCGTCGAAGCCCACCGTCGCGCCGGCCTGGCGCATGGTCTCCGCGTAGCCCTCGGCGCTGACCAGATCGTAGCCGGCCACATGGGTGTGGCAAGTATCCAGGCACACGCCGACCGGCGCGGAGGCGCGGAGGCGTTCGACCAGTTCGGCCACCTGCTCGAAGCTGCCGCCGAGGGAGAACTCGGCCCCGGCCGTGTTCTCGATGAGGATGTGGAAGCCCGTCATCTGCCACGGCAGCCCGTCAATAGCGCGCGCGATCGAGTCCGCCGCCAGCTTGAGGCCCTGGTCGCGGGTCAGCCCCTTCCACGAGCCTGGATGCAGGACCAGGTACTCGGCGCCCAGGGCCAGCGCCCGCTCGATCTCGCCGCGGAAGGCCGCGACGCTCTTCTCGCGCACCTCGTCCGACTGGCTGCACACGTTGACCAGATAGCTGGTGTGGACGACCAGCGGCCCTACGTCGAGAGCCGCTCGCAGCTTCTTCATGCGCGCCGCCTGTTTCGGGTCCACCTTGGGCGCGCGCCACATGCGCGGACTGGAGGAAAAGATCTGCAAGGTATTGGCGCCAATCTCCCGCGCCCGCTCGACGGCGTTGGACGCGCCGCCCGCGGTGCCCAGATGCACTCCGATGCGCTTGACAGTTTTGACCATGCGACCAGTCTACCCGCAGCGCGAACGCCTGACGGCAAGAATTTTTTGCGCGGCTGCGGCGATTGAAATCCGGCGCATGGCGGAAGCAAGAAGATCGCGGTGGCACCGCTGGATGCATCCAGGCTCTGGCGGGAGTAATCTGGAGTCACCATGAGTCCATCCGCGCAACAGCCCCAACTGAATCTTGCCCAGAGCCCCGACTACCGCGAGTCCTATGCCAACAGCGTGCAGGTGCGCGTGAGCGTGTGGGACTTCCAACTGGTCTTCGGCCTGGCCTCGAGCGCAAGCCCCGACCAGGTAACCATCCGCAACCACCAAGCCATCTTCCTTAGCCCGCAGCAGGCCAAGGCCCTGTGGAACGTGCTGGGGCAGAATCTGGCACAGTATGAGCAGGCCTTCGGCGTGCTGAACCTGGAGCCGCAGAGCCACAACTTTTCGCAAGGGCCGGTCAACTGAACTCAGATCCCGCGCCGGATGCCGCCAAGAAGCTCCTTGCCCCATCCTTTCGCTTTTTCCTTGCGAAAGGGTGGGAAACCTCACGCCCTAACCCGGTCCCAGGAGTATCGCTTGCGTTTGAGAATACCGATGCAGCCGAGGCTGGACGCGCCCCTGCCCCTCTGGACGATCTTTCCGGTGGTCTTTACAGCTCTCTATCTGAGCCACTTCATGCTGCTGCGCCTGCCCTACTACTGGGACGAAGCGGGCTACTACATTCCCGCGGCCTGGGACTTGTTTCGCACCGGGTCGCTGATTCCAATTTCGACGCCGGCCAATGCCCATCCGCCGCTGTCTAGCATCTACCTGGCGCTGTGGTGGAAGGTTTCCGGCTTTTCTCCGGAGATGACTCGGGAGGCCGTGCTGATGGTTGCGGCGCTGGGACTGCTGGGGGTTTGGCGGTTGGCCATGCGCCTGGTGGGGGTGGGCTCGGTCGCTTTCTGGACCGTGGTTCTTACCGGGCTTTACCCCATCTGGTTCGCCCAGAGCACGCTGGCTCACGCGGATATCTTTGCCGCCGCCTGCACATTGTGGGGGCTGGTTTACGCTCTGCCGGATCGCGACCGCAAGCCCTGGGCGGCCGCGCTGTGGTTTACCGCCGCCGCGCTGTCGAAGGAGACGGCCATTGCCGTTCCGCTGACGCTGGCCGCGGTAAGCCTGGTGGAGGGCTTTCGGGTTCCTCCGCCGCTGCGTTTTCGGTTGTGGCGCGAGGCAGCCTGGCTCTCAAGCTGTGTGCTTCCGCTGGCCGGCTGGTATGCCTGGCTCTATACGAAGACCGGCCTCCTGTTGGGGAATCCCGAATTCTTGCGCTACAACGCGCAGGCCACGTTCGATCCGTTGCGGATACTGGCGGCCTTCGGCCATCGTGTGCTGCATCTGACCGTACACATGAACCTGTTTGTGCCGGTGCTGCTGGCGGTTGCGGCCCTGCTCTTGGAGCCTCGGCTGGACGCCGGCGGCCAGGAGCGGGCGACGATCGGTGGCCCGGTCCAGCGGCGCATCTATCTCTTGTTACTGGTGAACGCGCTGCTGTTCAGCGTGTTGGGCGGCGCGCTGCTCACCCGCTACCTGCTGCCCATGTATCCGCTGGTGCTGCTGCTGGCTGTCTCAACGTTCTATCGCCGGGTTCCCTACTGGCAGGGGCTGGCGGTCTTCTCCGCGGCGGCGTTTGTGCTGGGGCTGTTCGTCAATCCGCCATACGGCTTTGCGCCGGAAGACAACCTGGCCTACGCTCATGTGGTCCGGCTTCACGAGGCGGGCATCGCCCAGCTCAACAAGCGCTATCCCGGCGCGACAGTGCTTTCAGCCTGGCCCATGAGCGACGAGTTGACGCGGCCGGAACTGGGCTATCTGAAGCGGCCCTACGAGGTTTACCGGCTGGAGGACTTTACGGCGGGCGAGATTGCCCGCGCCGCCTCGGAACCGGAGAAGTACTCGGCGGCGCTGGTGTTCTCCACCAAGTACGATCCGCCGCCGCTCCTGGCTAGTTTTGGATTGGGGAGCGAGGCGATGGAGGAGCGATTCTTTGGCTTGCATCACGATCTGCCGCCCGAGGCCATCGCCAGGGAGCTGGGTGGAGACCTGGTGTGGAAGAAGGAAGACCAGGGGCAATGGATCGCGCTGATCCGGTTCAACCGGCAGTTCGAATCGCGGCTGGCAATCCCGCATCGGACGCTGGCGCCGGGGGAAACAGAAGAAAGGCAAACGGTCCAGGAACCCGGCTGGAACCACCAGCCACGGAACATTAGCGTTTCTGTCAAGCCGGGCGCAAGTATTTTCCCTTCTAAATAATTGGTTTCACGATGTTTATCTCTGCGCTTGGCTTTGCCGAAAAAATTCGTTGGATTGCCTAGACTTAAAGATAGCCAGACAAGCGACGGAAGCGCCGCGCCCGGCGAATGAGTACGCCCTCCCCAGCGGATGGCGCCGGGGCGCGGGACCGTCGAAGTCTGCGCAACAGCGGCTTTCTGCTCTGGGCGCCGGCCGGAACCACGGCGGCGCTCGAAAGCGGGAACTCTGGACAAATCGAGGGCAGCGGCTGGTCTTGAACGGAGCCGGCCGCATACTCGAACGTCCTGAAAGCCTCGGCGGGCCGAAACCCGCACCGTAGCTGCCCAATCGCAAGTCAAGCAAGGTCAACCAAGGCGGTTTCCGCTGCCTTTTCGCTCAGGGAGACTCTGAACTGGTTTTTGTGGCGAGAGCGCAATCGCTCGCGGGTTAAGGCCAGCAGCGCGCTTCAAGACCTGTTCGCGGATCCCTCAGAAGGAGCTTCCTCGATGAATCTTATCTCCAACATTTGGAATCAGCCGAAGACATCGGCCGCCGGGATTCTGATCGCGGCCGTCACCATTGCCAGCATTCTTTCGCAGCAGGGCGTGACCCTAGGCACGGCCGGGACCGGCACCGTAGTTTCACTTGTGAGCGCCATTGCCACCGCCCTTCTGGGGCTTCTCGCCCGGGATCCTGGAGGCGAATCTTCGTCTGCCGGGAGCACCGCCAAGCTGGGTGCTTGGGCGCTGATCGCCCTGTTGCTGCCCTTGCCGTTCGTGGGCGGCTGCTCAGGTGTAACGGTTGCGCAGGACATCGTGAACTGGATGCCGGCGCTCGAGAGCGCAGTGGTCACGGTGGACTCGACCGCGGCGCTGCTGGCGCCGCAGGATGCGCCTATCTTTACCGCCGCGACAATCGGGTTCGACGCGGCCTCGAATCTGCTTGCCGGCCAGGCAAAGGCTTATCTGGCCAACCCGACGGCCAGCGCGCTGGCGCTGATGCAGACGCAAGTTGTGACTTTCCAGCAGCAGGTGAACGCCGCCTTGTTGCAGGCGGTAAAGATCATGGACCCGGCGGGCCAGCAGCACGCCCTGGCGGCGATTCAGGCCGTGGGAACCATCGTGAGCGCGATCCTCGCCCTGGTGCAATCGATCTCCAGCAAGGCCCAAGTGGCGCAAATGGCTGCTCTATCGACGATCAAGCTGGCCGCGGTGCGGCCGCTTCTGAACGGCTCTCGGGCGGCTCGAATTGTCGCCGGCCACTATGGCGAGCCGGTCGAGCTGGCGCAGGTGCAGGTGGCGCGGGCGGAGTACACGCAAGCTCAGGCCGGCTTCTGAGGGCCTGGAAGAACTTGCTTTTGCACCAAGCACGGAAGTTTCAACCACAAAGGAGAGACAAACAATGCAAACCACCCCCAGGCAATTGAAACCCGCTCAGGATGAGGTACAACTGGCAGCGCACAACCAAGATTTAATCGAGGTTCCGAAACGAGCTCGTCTCGACCGGGAAGCCGAGAACAACAAGAACCTGCAGATGCCTCAAGTCGCTGTCCAGGTGAGCATCGACAACCTCTAAGGAACATGGACAAAGCGGGCCGCTCCAACTCAGGAGCGGCCCGCAAGACCTATGGATAAACGCTTTCTAGAAAACTAATCCGCTCCAATCCCCGCCTAGTTATTTGCCTCCCGCGCTTCTCCCAGAATCAACTTGAGGGTGATCTGTTTGCGCCCGCGATAAAAGGTGACGCTGACGGTGTCGCCGGGCTGGTGTTTGTATATGAGAGTGTTGATCTCCTGCGGATCGGAAACTCCCTGGCCGTCGACGGCCACAATGAGGTCGCCGCCCAGCAGGATGGGTGTGTTGCCGACGTAGGCCAACTCATTGCCTCCACGCAGGCCGGCGCGCTCGGCCGCTCCGCCGGGGATCACCTTCTGAATGAGGACGCCGGAATCCACGGCCAGACCGATCTGCGAGGCCAGATCGGGACTTATAGCGTAGGAACTGATGCCCAGCGAGGGCCGCTTGACGCGCCCGTAGCGGGTGAGGTCGGCTAACACGGCCTTGGCGGTGTTGATGGGAATGGCGAAGCCGATGCCGGAGCTCTGGTCGGCGCCGTTGGAGGCGATCATGGTATTGATGCCGATGACCTCGCCACGCGAGTTGAGCAGCGGACCTCCGGAGTTGCCGGGGTTGATCGCCGCATCGGTCTGGATGGCGTCCTCGATGGGAGCGTTCTCCGAGCCCCTGGCGGCCGGTAAGGTGCGGATGGAACTGATGATGCCGCGGGTCATGGTGCCGCTGAGGCCGAAGGGATTGCCGATGGCGTAGACCTTCTGGCCCACGGCAAGTTCACTGGAATCGGCCAGCGTGACCGGCTCCAGATTGGGCGCATCGATCTGCAACAGGGCCAGGTCATGGACAGGATCCTTACCGACTATCCTGGCGCTGAAGCGGCGCTTGTTGCTGAGCGTCACCTCGATGCCGCGGTTGGCGTTTTCGACGACATGATAGTTGGTGAGTATGTGGCCGGTCTTGTCGAGGATGAAACCGGAACCCTGACCCTGCTGCGGCACAACCCCCTCAAAGAAGTTGAAGACCAAGGTGGTGGAGGTGATATTCACCACCGAGGGCAGCACCCTTTTGTAGATGGCGATGTTGTTCTGCTCCTCGGCGTCGTATGCGGGCGCGGCCTGAGCCTCGGTAAGCTGTAGCGGCGAGCCCGAGCTTTTGGCCGGAATGAGCGAGAAGTGGTTCCATGACGGACCGCCAGGACTGAAAGAGAGATGCGTGGTGAGATACCAGAATCCTCCCACCAGCAGAACAACCAGAAGAACGCGGCGTGTGAGTTTCATAGCTCCTAAACCTGAAAGAACCTGCTGAAGTCGTCCGTCATCAGCCGTCAGTTCTCAGCAAAGACATCTTGATACGGAACCGGCGATCACTGACCACTGACAACTGGTATACGGCGGCTGCGCACCGGGGTTCCGCAGGGAAGGCGCGGCTGCCACTTCCTATTCTAAAGACTCATTCGGCAGAGAATTGTTGCTCCCCGCCTTGAGCTGCCGCCACAGCTCTGTCACCTGGGCGCGGAGGGCGGACGGATCTCCCGTATTCTCCAACACATAGTCGGCGCGGGCGGCCTTTTCAGCGTCGGGAATCTGGTGCGCCAGGCGGCGGCGGGCGTCGGCTTCCACCGCCTCGCGGCCCTCGCCGGATGGGCAAATCCGGGCCGCATAGCGGGCTATCTTCAGCTCGTCGGGGGCGGTGACCACGACCACGCGATCGACGCGCCGGCGGTCGCCGCTGAGACCCAGCACGGTTTCCCTCTCGCCGCGGGCGCGGGCATCGCGCTCAACCTCGAAGATCAGCGCCGACTCGATTATGGCCACGGCCGCCGGATCGCGCCGAAAGACCTCCTCCATCCAGCGCCGCTGCGCCGCGATCACCGCCGGATGGACTATCGCGTTCAACTCGTCCAGTCGCCCGCCCTGAAAAGCCAGCTCCGCCAGCCACGCGCGGTTCAGGCGGCCATCGGGGCTGACGGCCTCCGGTCCGAATGCGCGCACAATTTCGGAGTAGACCTCCTGGCCCGGTTCCATCAGCGCCCGGCCCAGCTCATCGGCCTCGATCACCTCGGCGCCGAGTTCGCGCAGGTAGCCAGCGACGGTGCTCTTGCCGCTGCCCAAACCGCCGGTGAGGCCAACGCGCAGCATAACTATAGCCCCCGCCGCATCTTGGCGGCGCGAACCGTGTTGGCCATCAGCATGGCAATGGTCAGCAGACCCACGCCGCCGGGCACGGGCGTGTATGCCTCTGCCAGCTCGAAGGCCTGGGGGTGCACGTCGCCCACAACCACCGAACCGCGCTTGGCGAAGGCGGCCTCGCGCTTGGCGTTGCCCAAAAAGAAGCGATCGAACTCGGCCCGGTCCGTGATGCGGTTCATACCCACGTCGATGATGGTCGCGCGGGGCTTGACCATCTCCGGCGTAATGAAGCCCGGCCGGCCGATGGCGGCCACCAGAATATCGGCCTGGCGGGTCACCTCTCCGAGGTTTCGCGTTTTGGAGTGACAAATAGTCACGGTCGCGTTCTGGTGCAGCAGCAGCATGGCCGCGGGCTTGCCCACAATATCGCTGCGGCCCACCACCACGGCGTGCCGGCCGGCGATGGGGATGCCGCTGCGCTTCAGAATCTCAATGACTCCCGCCGGCGTGCAGGGCGCCAGCGCCGGACGCCCCGCCTGCAGGCGGCCCGCATTCACGGGGTGAAGGCCGTCCACGTCCTTCGCGGGAGAGACCGCATCGAGCAGCGCTTTGGCATCGACGTGCGCGGGCAGCGGCAACTGGATGAGAATGCCGTCGATCTCGTCGCGGGCGTTGAGCTGGGCCACCAGATCGAGCATGGCTTCCGTGGTAATGGTCTCTGGCGGCGTAATCAGCTCGCTGTAGATGCCCAGGTCGGCGCAACTCTGTACCTTGCCGCGGACATAAATCTCCGAGGCGGGCACGTGTCCCACCAGCACAACCGCCAGCCCCGGCTGAATGCCCTGGGCAGCCAGCAGCCGCACCCCCTCCGCCACCTCCTGCTTGATCGCCGCCGCGATCGCCGCCCCGTCGAGAATCCTCGCCATCTTGCGTTCCCTGGATTCATCGTACCAAGGGAATGCCCCTGTCTGTGGCCATTCGCTCGGAGCCCGGAAATGCGCTAGATACGCGCTCGCGTTCGGGCTGTTCGATAATGAGTCCATGGCGGCCGAGATATTTCCAGGGATAACAGACGACAACGACTTCATCGAGCTCCTGAACTCGCTGGTAAGGGGGTTGCTGGTCAAGCAAGCCCCCGATCAACTCTGGATCATTCAAATTGACAACTGGTTTGACCACAAGTGGTTGCGGTATTCCGGCAAAGGAATCGTGGATTTCAGGTGGCCCGCATTCATGAATAAATACGACGCGGCACTGAGCGAGTTCTATCAAGACAAGTTGACATTTCCTCCCTTCGCTCCCAACAGAGTCCTTGGCCAGTGGTCATTTGTCCGGGTCGACGACCACTATTCCGAAGCCCCCTTGCATGTCTTGCCGCACCCTTCCGAAAAGCGGCGTAGCGAAACGAACCTGCACAGGCGCGTCGAGAGCTTAAGCCACTCTGCCTGTTTCATTTGGTACAGCGCAAGGACTCTCTCGAACAGCAAAGCAAATGTGATGGCATACAACATCTCTGGTGACCGAGTCGAGGCGTGGTTTGCGGCTTTCAACCGACAGGATTGCTGGAAGTTGCAGGCAACGAGGGGCGCAAATCGAGATCAGATTCAGCAATTGCTGAATGCGACATAGAATTCCAACTGTCATCGAATTGCCGGTTCACTCATCGGGGGCCGCAGCCAATCGCGCCGAAGAACTCCGCAATTCTCTGAGTTCTGGGCGCGTCATGGGCAGTCCGAAAGCTTACCCGCTATCGGTAGAGCAGCGCCGTTTGCAATTCAGCGGCCGTTTCGTTATGATTCAAGGATGCGCCTGGAGGAAAACTCCGGGCAGTCATTAGCACCACGGTTTTTGGGCCCGATCCAGTGTTCGCCCAGGCAAGGAAAGACGTTGCCTCGGCGGCGAGCCGCGGGTTTCCGCCACAGGCGGACTGGCAAGAACGGTGGGAGACGAGGATGGGATGGCCAGAAGAGTCAGCAAGAACATTGCGAAGGCGCGCGCCGCTGTGACCAAGCCGGCGTATCCTCTGCCGGAGGCCGTAGGGCTGCTCAAGCAGGTGAAGTACGCCAAGTTCGACGAGACGGTGGACCTGACCCTGCGCCTGGGCGTGGACACGCGCCATGCCGACCAGATGGTGCGCGGGACGGTGGTGCTGCCGCACGGGCTGGGCAAGTCCAAGACGGTGGCCGTGATTGCCTCCGGCGACCGCCAGAAGGAGGCTGCCGCGGCCGGCGCCGACTTTGTGGGCGGCGAAGAGATGGTGGAGAAGATTCAGAAGGAAGCCTGGACCGCCTTCGACGCGCTGATCGCCACGCCGGACATGATGAAGGTGGTGGGCCGGCTGGGCAAGATTCTGGGACCCAAGGGCCTGATGCCGAATCCCAAGACCGGAACCGTGACCATGGACGTAGCCGCGGCGGTGAGGGAGATCAAAGCCGGCAAGGTGGAGTTCAGGGCCGACAAGACCAGCCTGGTGCATGTGCCGGTGGGCAAGCTGAGCTTCGAGCCTCAGAAGCTGGTGGACAACGCAACCACCGTGATTGGATCGATCGTGCGCGCCAAGCCTTCGGCGGCCAAGGGCAAGTACATCAAGAGCGTGACGCTGAGCTCGACGATGGGGCCGGGAGTGCCGCTGGATTCGGCC